>Ga0056128_1010588_pt1 | contig 11483 bp, 5 predicted proteins | sample WorMetLIZISLAND2_FD_71113 | JGI IMG/M metagenome (GOLD analysis project Ga0056128, IMG submission 71113) | Marine gutless worms symbiont microbial communities from Max Planck institute for Marine Microbiology, Germany - Olavius geniculatus... ... | reverse complement strand
GCCTGTCACCGGTGCTTGTTATGATAAGCAGCATGTATGTACCTATCTGCAACCGTTTTCACATTATTCGAGCCAATAACGGCAAAATGACGTCTTTTTAGGGGGTACCCCTCTTTGACCCTCTCGTTCGAGGGGAACCCATGCACCCAGTGGCACGAAATTTTGTCACGATAAACTAGAGACCTTGAGGCAGCCCACAGTAAAGATTGCACCGTTTTGATACAGATCACGAGTGTGACAGAGGGACAGACGGACGGACAGACAGACAGACAGACGGACAGACGCCCAGACGATGACTAAGACGCGCGAAGAATTCTGCTTTCGCGCGTAAAAATTATTGCCACCAGATCTCGTCTTTTAGCTAAAATGCACCAGATTAGATTTCGGCTGGGGCTCCGCCTCACATCCCGCTGGGGGAGCTCACAGCGCTCCTTCAGACCCCCTAGTTGTATTTCAGACGTCTCACTTCTAAAAAGGGCGGAAAACCAGGGAGAGGAAAACAAGGAAAAGAGGGGCGAGAGAGGGTAGGAAAAAGAGAGAAAAAAGAAACAAGGTCCCCAATACACGATTCTGGCTCCGCCACTGAGAAACAAAAAGAGGGAAAGGCAGCGAAAAACTAGAACGGAAAAAAATGAAAAAATTAAGGGGAGAAAGGGGGAGGGGACGGCGTCAGAGTTGGGGGAAAGGTTGCTTCCTGGCGCTGAGGGGGGATGGACGCCCCTGGCCACTTGGTAAGAAACACTTGTCGGGTCCGTTCAATGACATTGTTAGATGGGGGTTCCTGATCCCTATAGGCGAATAGGAGATTTGGGGTCGAACTCCGCCGCCAAAAATTGCAATTGCAAACTACTGCTGTCAGCTGGTGAATGAAAGCGAATAGCGATTTCGCTTTTTTCCAAATTATTTTAAATTGTTTTTTAAGTCGTAACTCACTACTGACTTACTACCAACCGTCAAGATATTTAACTCTATGAAAAGTTTTTACTACCAAAGCTTTTTAAATTTTAAGTACATTTTAGAATTTTATATAAATGTATGCTATTTTGCCTTTATGATGTGTAGGCCTAGTAGGCCTACGCAGTATATTATAAACATTTTGTGTTTGCGTTTGACCGTATTATTTAGTCGTGTAATGCTTGTGCGATTGACAATTCAATTGCAGTTAAAAGCAACTTACTTACTTAACTACTTACTTTGCTTATGCTAAGAACCAAGGCACACAGTTGCTGAAAAAAGCATTGCGTTTGCTCGGCAGTCCATTAGAAGCACTCAGCTGCAGATGTAAGTTGACATTTGATCGACTGAGTCGACTGGTCGGACTGTACGGCTGCTGCTAATCCTGCCACTTTAGCAGTCATTTGGTCCGCTTCAGCCCGTTCTTACTGGGCGCCAACAACAGAGCGCTCAAAAAGTCAGCAGCCGGCGTAACTGCATCAGATACTGGCCAGTTTTCACTGACACGCGCAGCAGCCGCAGTACGTTTGCAATAACGCGATCGCCAGCAAAGACCCCACAACCGCACCTCACAAGTGTCGCTACACTACCGTGTGAGATGGTGATGTTGTGCCTTGAGACCACCAGACTCGTATAGTGGAAGCACCGAAGCAACCTTTATTTTAAAGTTTTTTTAAAAACAGTTTCTCAAGTTTTTATTGAGCTTTTTGATGATGGTGGAGTTTTTGTTCCCTTTCAAGGTTTATTTTCTGAAACAGAACCGTTTACGTCTAAACTGTCATGCTGCAGTATTTTTGCTTTAGTTTTCATAGCTACTATACAATGCACTATAATAAGCTGTTGTCTAGTATTACACCGAATGTCATAAATAAAAACTTTGAAATCACAAAAATATTCACTTTTTCTTTTATCTGCCAGACTACAACAGGATCACGGAATTTTTTAGGCTCGACTGTTTATGACGCACGGGCTACTGACCGACGCGATGAGGCAGAGGTCGTTTTTATTGAAGCGAAAAAATCAGCCAGAAGCTAGACTATTACAGCCGCATTAAAACGGCGACGTCTACGGCGAATGGTGCTGTACGTCACACTGTGCTAATGTAACGGAAGCTGTACAAAAAAAATAATCTCCAGGAGGTCTCGCACCAGGTACATTAATGCGTCATGCTGTTGCCCGTGAATCCTGGATGCTGAATAGTTTGACAGTCAGCTGTCAGTCATCCATTATTATACTACTCAGTCGAAATAAATTAAATTAGTCCTTGAGTTCAATAATTTCAAGCACTATAGGCTTATGCAGAATCACGCAACTAACGTTCTACCTAACCCTAGTGCACTGCATCACAACGTGGGATTGTACGGATTGCAAAGTAACTTAGACCTAATGTGAACAAGAAAGCTTAGCTGTCGCTAGGAAAAACGCGCTACAGCATACACAGTTGCGATTTCCTATTACTGATCAATAGCAACTTTTGTTGTTTAGCCACAATAGTGCGCACCGACCTTCAAGATCAGCCAGGGTCAATGATTTTTTTTTATCTCATCTGAAAGAGCGTATGTCACTTCTTGTTAGTGACTATGACCCAAGGCTTGGCCACAATATTATATCCGTGACGGACAGAAGACAGACAGATCGGCAGACAGACGACAACGATGCCAAGAACGCCTTAGAGCTTAGCGCGTCAAAAAATCCCCTCTGAGATTAAAGTAACTACCTCGTAAATACAAATAACACAACTGCTATCTCTTATGCTGGATAATCCAAGAATTATCCGGATCGCTCTCAAAATCTAATTACATGTATAGTGCGCTGTTCCTCTTTGAGCCATACGGAACACATCCACAAAATTTCACCAGAATCAATATTTTTAAAAACTTTCTCACTAATCCAGTTGACAGTCAGACACTACAAAAATTGAGCTTTTTTGGTGGCGGAGGTAACGAAACAAGATCCGATCTTGGAATTCGCTGATTGAGTGAAGCTGAAACCTTACCGTGTCAGGTTGGTCTGTCTGTCGAGTTGGATACATCCAGTCAGTTAGACTGGAATTGTCCAAGAAGCAAATCAGTCGGCAGGAATAACAAAACAATGTCTGCCTATCTGCAAACCTTAAAACACAGCATATATAAGACGAAAAACACGATCATTGGCTATCGAGACGAGCAATATACCGGTGCAAAGAATGTCTATTGAAGACGTTTGAAACAGCTGACTTTGTCACAGAGATAGACGTGTCAGTAAACGTTTTACAATAAAGTGTACGTACAATAAAGGAAAAATACACAAATAGAAAATAATATTTTGATAATAAACACTCAAGGTGACGTTGCGTTCACGTTATCCGCAATGCTGCGGTAATTAAATGAATTTTCTGATTTGTTGATATATCGCCTACACGGGCCGTGAACACGGGGGCGCTGTTCACACTAGCCGTGAACACGGCTAGTGTGAACCGGCCTTTAGGACAATGTGTAGTGTTTGTCGTCAGTGTAATCTCTCTAATAGGGTTTCGTACTAACCACGGTCAGCGCCAGGGCAGATTAACTCGGGAAGAAAAATCTAAAAACATGTCACGTTTCAACGCGTTGTTGCCAATCTAGCAAAACTTGAGAGGGACCGTGTTCCCGGGCCCTATCTAGCAACCCCTGAAATAGAATAAGCCTATTTTAGATGTATAGGCTATCAGCATCAGTGTTAGTTAAAGAAACTATAGTTACTCTGAAAATAACATAATCTAGAAATGAATCATATCAACACTATACCCGGTGTGACGTAGCCTATTTGCCCCTTTATTCATGGTAATTCATGACGTAAAACACTTTTAAAACATTCAACACCAAGACTTTTTATGTAACATCAAACGTTTTAACTTGCTGATCGAGATTACTCAGAATTTTCGCAATAAATATTAGATGTGACAGACAAAATATGCAAAGCATGTTAGCTACTCGATGTAACCATAAGCCTAATAACAATTTTTGACTCCATCCATAACTAGTTAACTGCTCTCAAAATAAATAACAGTATCTGCTACCAAAAAGTCGTAACATTCTGAAGATTTTTTTACCGAGTTAAAGACCAAGACCAAAACGTTTTTTCGAGACCAAGGCGAAAAAAAACCGACTTATTTTTTGACCTCGAGGCGCCTCGAAACAAAGACCTTGGTCTCAAGGACTACAATCATCACTGGTGATAATTACAACGACAACGACGACTCGACAAGGCAGAGGCTAATAAGTCGAGTCAAACTGATCAGGTTTTCGCTGTTCGTCCTTAACACTGCTTGCAGTGAGGATTGACAACCGCCAATGACACAGTCACTAATGGGGTGTTTACACGATCCAGCAAACGTTCAGCAAATTTTCAGCAAACTTCCAGCAAACGTCCATTATTAGCACGTGTATTTTGAATACATTTGCTGGAAATTTGCTGGACGTTTGCTGGATGGTGTAAACACCTCATAAATGCCAGTTTGACAGTTGCAGTAGGTACCTGAAGCTGGCTAACAGTGGCTCTACTAATGTACATCAAGATACAATAATCTTCCACAACACTTCGGATTACTGCGCATTGTATCTTGCTTTAACCCACGCACTGACCAGTTTTGTGTTACAAAACAAAATGACGATGGATGCCTGTATGACGATAGTAGGCCTACAACACCATTAGTAAGCCTAGCTACTGGCCACAGTATATTACTAATGTACATCACATTTTGACAGCTTCGCCAGGCTACTAAACTAACACGCTGTCGACGCGCCGACGGACAAACGGAGATTATGTCTGTGACGTAGATGTAAAGCTCTAGCTTATGTGACGAAGCAATGGGGCTTCCAATGACGTGTACTCGACAGGTTGCATTAGTAACAGCGACCGATCGCACGGTATGAGCATTACACAACGGCTTCCTTGGTGACGCCACAGATTTTCACAATGAATTTTGGGCAAAAGCTCAGATGCACATTGAAAGGTCGGCACGAAAAAAAGTTTGACATCTCCGTTAGTAGCATAAAATATGCAAAAGCAACATTTTTAACATTGAAGCACATTCTAAAGTCTCTTTTTTTCGTCGCTGAGGTCATTGTCGTGACATGGTCACGCGTCTTCGGCCGTAAGCAAATAAAAATAGAAACAAGAATAAATTTTTTACAATTATATTTCACGTAGACGTCCATGCAACATTTCAACGTTAGGCCCTAGTTAGACACCCATCCCAGTGGCGAGCAGGAAATGTGAATTGAGAGCATTCGACCTCTTCCCCTTCCTTTTTCCTACCTTTTCCTTCCTTTTAGTTTTTCTTTCCCTTTTTCTTTCTTTTCCTTCTTTTCCCTCTCCTTAGAAGTATGGCGCCATAAATCCAGCTAGAGGGTCTGAGAGAGTGCTGTGAGATCCCCTATCTGTATCTGGGGTAGAACCTCGGGCAAAATCGAACTTGCTGCATTATATTTTTAAAATATGAAATCTGGTGGCAACAAGTTTATTTATTTTCCGCTAAATCAACTGATCAAATTTAGTGCAGTTTAAACGTGTGTTTGTCTTGTTTGAAGGATTGGGGAAGCTAGACCCTCTGTTCTCCTTATCTACGCCACTGACCTATCCACTCATATAGGCTAGTCGGTTTGTCAGCCAACCAATTAGCTTAATTTGACGCCGCGGAACAGCAGCTGTGCCGAGAAAAATCAGTTTGCATTACGTACTGGTTCTCGTTAAGATATAACGAGTTGTCTTGAGTGCAAGAAATACGTTATCTGTAATACTTGGTTAGTTGTAGTACTTATAAAGTAAGCGTAGCTTGATTAAAATCTAGGTTAAAGCAAACAGTATAGGCTAAGCCGTTTATGTCGTTTATTCAATGCTAGGCCTGTTTTATCGTCTGCGGAAATTATTGTGTGTAATTTAGGCCTAATATAAACTCGCAGCTGCTTGCTTTCTGTGATTGCATCGAATCGAATCTTACAGGTCCGTTTGATATCGTTTGATATACAACAGATAACAGCATTTTTTTAAAATTCACAACAAAGTATTCTGACGAAAATCCGCTGCACTGTCGTTTAAATGTATCTAAATGCGACATCTCTGAAATGCAGCTATAGGCTTACTCGTTGCCAACTACGGGCGAATAAAAAATTACAAGTAACTACACCACTCTAATTGACTTTAGAACTTCTTTCGCTGTTCGATATCTTTCCGAATTATTCTTGCTAGTTCGCAGTTTCGTTTGTGCAGCAGAGTATATAATGCGCTGGTAAGTTCGTTAAGTTTTTTAGTAGATGTTGTGTATATGGTGTCGTCGCATGATATGGAGTTGTTTTTTTGTTGTTGTACGCGCATGTCATGATTAAGTCGGAGTATATTCGCCTGGAGCAAGATCTGTCGCTCGCGACAATAACATTCGACCACACCCTGCTTTGTCACTGAGCTCGGGTCCATTAGTGTAGCCTAAACCGCTCTTGAAACACCATTTTTACAAAAATCCGCATCAACCGTTGATACAGCGTAGCCCGTGGGCTATACGCTTTTCTAGATATTTTTAAAATATGAAATCTGGTGGCAACAAGTTTATTTATTTATTTAAGTTTATTTATTTAGATATTTTGTGACTCTGTCGATTGTGCAGACTAAGACATTGAGGAACGGGCATTTTTCGGCCGTGCTGATATTTATCCGTTAAGTAAAATGCAGACATTTCCCCGTCACATGGTGGAACATTTCCGCGCTTGTTGTCAAGTTTCTAATCGACTTTAGGTCAATAACTTGACTGAATGCAAAAATCGGCAAAATTAAAGCACATCGCGTTTGTTTGTGTTTTTGTACCGCATTAATTACACAATGCGGCGGGAAAAATGTCCTATCATGCGAAGGTAATGTCCGGGGTACCCCCCGTATGTCAAAGTTTATACGGAAAAATGCCAGCATGGGGAAAGTCCGACACCCGACATTTGCAGCGGTCTAGTCGGCCACATTTTTCACCATTATTAAACCGACCTCACTAAAATGTCGTTCTACTTTAATGCTGGCGTCGTGACAGAGTTGACTAATCATCAGACGCAATGTTCGAGCAACATAAGCTTAAAGATCACAACTTTGACGTACTGTTAGAAGTGCCGGGAAATCGGGCGGTTGAATTGAATTGTTCTCCCTTTGGCCCGTAACTGTTTCCTGACGCCAAAACGCATACGATTTAGTCTAAGCCTACATAAAAATGTTCAACTGACACTAACAGCCAAAAAATTCAATTTCATTTTTTTGCAGAACAATTGGCCAGGATTCAATTTACTTTTGTACAGTTCGTATTTGTTTAACCAACTCAAATGAAAGCAACTGATAATGTTATGTATGGAACACATATTTTAAAAAATGAACATTCGTTACACGCTGTCAAAAAATTTTGGGCAGTTTTGTGTTGTTATAGATAAGTCATTGCCAAACTGCCGAAAGTTAAAAACTTGAACTGCCACAATTTAAGACCTATATACGACACGCAGCATAAGAGCGGTTTTCATACAGTTCAGTATTTCACATCGTTATTAGAAAAGCAATAAATACGAGTGTGCGTGTCTTATTGCGCTAAATAAGGCACTATTAAAATTTTTTAAAAAGTTCAAACGAAATCCTAAATTAGAAGTTGTAGTTTATAGGCATCCGATACTACACCGTGTCCCAACAAAAACATTTTTAACATTTTCGATTATAACTTGAAAAAAATGATCAGATTTTACTAAACTTTGACGCGAATATTCCCGACATGGTTATCAAAAGACCATTCAATTTCCCACATCACACAAAGTCTGCTTTGTACCTGGGAAAAGTGAATCCAACAAAATATTGCATTATATTTAAAGCAGTAATATTACTCAATTAAAATACCGCTTACAAACATATTGTGTCCAAGTTTCCGTCACTGTGATTAACGGTTTGTCTATCTTGTTCATTTTTGCAACAGTCTACAGTAGAAATGTTTGAAATGTCGGCCCGTTAGTGAACACAAGCACCAAAACACATTCCCCGTTCGTTAACAGCAGTGTCGAATGTCGATAAAGTTTTGCACCAGAACAATCCAGACTTTACTAGTTGCTTCTTGAATTCATCAACATTCCTAAACGTTATCTGGTATAGACACGCTGTTGTACGACAGTTAAATCTTGTAATAGATTGGCAGTTGGGGCCCGCAGATACGGAGATGTGAAATTTATTGATCTTTTTAGTACAAAATCATCTGCTGCGTGAGGTAAAGACTTAAGCAGTCATTTGATAACCAATTGTATTAGAAACACGCTTATTAAAAATTAATAAAATTTAATGATTTTTCTTCAAGTTACACTCGATAATGCTGGAGATGTTTTTGACGTTTTTTGTTCATTTTAATACATATTGTGCTTGTTCCGCATTTTCCCGGTAACGCAGAAGCAAACTTGGGTGAGGTGAAAAATTGAAAAATTATTTGATAGTTTTGTCAAGACTGTTGGTTTTAAAAGTTATTAAAATTGTGCAATTCTTCTTTAAGTTGCAACTGATAATGTCGGGAATGCTTTCATTGAAGCACAATGTATATTTGCGACAGCCTCTGTTTTGAGCTTATGCACGTTACCACGTAATAAAACCGTAATTCGCATCGAAGTGCAAAAAAGAGAAATAAATCACAAAGTGTATTTCACGCATTGGTTAGTTGCACACGACGTGACTCAGAGATGTTGCAAGTACCAAAGGCACAAGTACAAGTACAAGTCCTCAAAACTAGCTATCAAGTACAACCCAAGTACACTAAGTAAGACCAATACAGACTTTACCAGTCACTTTTTAAATTCATTAACAGCCCACACACACTGCTACAAGACAGTCTAACTTTGCATTTGATTGGCTGCTATGAGGCACAAATCAGAAGAGATGATTATTAATTAAACAAAAAATTTTTTTTCTTGATTTTAACGCTTATTTCGCTTGATTGATTTTTCCAGTTAATGCAGAAGCAGAAGTCGAGTAAGGTTTTGATAGCCAGTTATGTCAGAAGTATTCATACCAAAAACTATAACAATTGGATCTCTCTTCTTCAAGTTATAATGTGAAAATTTGTGTTTTAATGCCCAACACTGTAAACTAAAGCTGAGGGGTCTAACTAAATAGCAGCAATTGGCGAACACAGATCACTAAGTAAGTGAATTACCGGCTAGTAAAGATTTCACTGCAATGTTGCCTTTATCCATGCTTATTTTTCCACAATTTTCTAAACTGTTTCGGGCATTGGAGTCAATCACAAGGCATGTTTTAAATGTTATAAAAAAAAAATAAAGTACTTGCGACATGTCAACAAGTACCCGTCCCTCAAGTACAAGTACAAGTACAAGTACCAAGTACTACATCTCTGCGACGTGTAGATGTAGCGCACCTGTTCTGTCAATGCTCCGGCGTGGACGAAGTGGATAGTTTCTGTCTTAGTCGCAAGACTCAGTCGCTGCCTATACACTACTGCAGCTGTGTGTTGCGCGTCAACGGTGGCTCTAGTAGAGCACTGGGCGCGATATAACGCAGTCTCTGCTCCTTGTTTCGCGGCACTCTATGCCTACGCAGCAGCAGCAGCAGTGGGATGACGCAGCATGGCGCAGGGATGCTGCTGCTGCCCTGCACACTTGCACAGTCTCCGTCAGCTTGCTCGGAGAACCGAACAACTCGTTTAACTTGGTAATAAATTCAGTGCAACAATATTGGCGCCCTATACTCCAGGCTTAAACTTCCCTGGCAGGTAGCCCTTAAGCGAAATTGAAAATATTTTATTTTCTGTAACTTTTAGCATTGTTCGTGATCAACAATGAAATTTGTATTTTCTGCTATTGACGTATTGGTGTTGCAATGCACCCATTGCCTTTGTATGTATAATGGGGGCCACTGTAATTTTTACTGTTCGCACGCTACATTCCTAACGTAGCGAAGTGGAGTATATGTCTATATGAGATCAGTGTAATATTGAGGACCGATAGACGACCGATTTCTGTTCCTGGAACAGCCTTCCTGGAAGAACTAAAAACGACCATATCTCCATAACAGTGTTATAGATAGACGCATGGTCACAATGGACCACCCACAAAAAGTCGAATAACGCGAGTCGAATGGACACGTGACCGATGACGTCACGTGCCTCCAAAAAGTCAAGGTTACGACCCCATTATCTATGAGGCCCTATATTTTGATAACGGCGCCAGATGACGCCGGGTCTCTAATACAAGTTGAAAGAAACGAAAAAGCACTTAAAAGAATATAGGAAAAATAATGCGCGCGAGGAGTACATTTGATTGGTCACAGTCTAATAATATTTCTTGTAGACAATGACGTCATGATAAGATGGTCCTCATTCGTGCGATGTAGAGCAACAAAATAAAATCATGATAAAATTTTTTAAAAATAAGAGAATCGTAGTCTCTGTTGCAAAAACTTACCAGGGTCTTAACTAAACAAATCGCAGATGGGCGCACAGCAAGAATTTCCACCTACAAGGCATTGATGCTAACGCATCTAACTGCTTGAAACAAGTCAGAATTTTTTTTGTGTGTGAACTGCAATGCAACGCGACTGCAGTCAATGTATCAAAACTGGTCTAAATTAGGCTTCAAAACGATTTTACGTTTTCATTGAATGTGAGCACAAACACCACTTTGCCCCTAAGTCGATCGGGTTTTAACTGTTGCAAAAGAATATAGCAGGTTTAACCGGAGAGTCTGCAGTACAAGTTGCCGACATTGTCTTGGTATCAAGGTACTAGCAGGTTTTTACGCGCGATAGCAGAATTCTTCGCGCGTCTTATATATGGCCTGAGCGTCTGTCGGTCTGTCTGTCCGTCTGTCCATCCGTCCGTCCATTACACCATGGCACTGTATCAAAACGGCGACACCTAGAATCAAGAAATTTTCACTGTGCGCTGCCTCAAGGTCTCTAGTTTTTTGTGACAAAATTTCGTGCCCATGGGTGCGGGGATTCCCCTCGAACGAGGGCGTCAAAGAGGGGTATTGGGACGTTATTTTGCCGTCATTGGCTGGTATAGTGTGAAAACGGTTGCAGATAGATACAGACATGCTGCTTATGCACTGGTGATAAACTTTTTGGATTTATTAACATCGACTATTTTGAACGAACTTGAACCCTCCCCCCCAAAAAAAGGGTTTTAGTAAATTTTTCGCAATTTTTAGATGCAGCGCGCATTTCAACACTAAATTACGACGAAATGGCTGGAGATAGACCAAGACAACCTGCGAATGAAATTTTCAGCATTAAACGTACATTTTAGCAGTCCAAGTCCCCACCCTCTAAGTTCAAGGAGGCCGGCACAGGCAGGCGTCAAACACGACTACCCCTTTAAAAAGTAGTTATTTTACCGCAATTATCTCGCGTAGCGTGAAAACGGTTGCAGATAGGCACAGATATCATCATCATCGACAACCGTGGGCTCAATGCCCGTTGGTGTCTGACGCCATTCTTACTATCGCTGCCCACCGCTGCCTATCTAGGGCAGCGTGGCTTAACTCCTGCAGGGTTGTCCC
>Ga0056128_1010587_pt1 | contig 11484 bp, 5 predicted proteins | sample WorMetLIZISLAND2_FD_71113 | JGI IMG/M metagenome (GOLD analysis project Ga0056128, IMG submission 71113) | Marine gutless worms symbiont microbial communities from Max Planck institute for Marine Microbiology, Germany - Olavius geniculatus... ... | reverse complement strand
CAAGAAGTGACTGGTAGAGCCTGTATTGGTCTGGAGCAGAACATTATCGATACTGCTGTCAAGTGAATGGAGAAAGCGTCTCCTTGCCTGTGTTCACATAGTGGGCCAACACTTCAAGCAATTTTACTGTAGGCAGTTAAAAAATAGACAACTAAATGAAATGTCAGCCACAGTGTCAGAAATGTAAACAAAATGTGTTTTTACATGTTATGTTAATTAAGCAATCATATCGCATTGGATAAAAAAGTGATATTTCGCTGGCTGTGCTTTCCCCAGGTAGTGCAGAAAAAAACGTTGGGTAAGGTGGGAAACTTAATGATCATTTGATGGACAGCTGTGTCAGAAATGAACAACAGGAGACAAGCATACAGCATCTATATATGACGACATTCTAGCATCCAATACAACAACGACACACAAGTTGGAAACTGGGCATTCCATAAAGTACTAACTGAAACAGTCTAAAGTCAACAATAAAAACATCAACATATGGACATTATAATACAAAGGACGAACACTCACTTAACACAAAGACGTAATAGATCATAATAGGGCCCACAGTTTTCCGCGAGCCGTGGAACTTCGAGCCGAGCTGCAGAATTTGCCCTTTACCACAGAATTTTGATATTGCCTCGAAATTTTGCAGAAGCTGAAAAATGACCGATGAGGATTAGTACGATCAACGGCTTGATAATGTAAATAGACTGACTATATCACGGAGAAAAATCAAAACTGAACTGCCTAAAACTGCGTCCCTACTAATAATTACCATCATAATATGGCACAATCGTAAATAAACACGATGCGACTAATTCAAAAACTGCACTTTTAGAAAGAAAAAATCCACGATTTTCTTCGTATGTTGCTAGCATAACTCTGAGCATCATGCCAGCCTCCAAAAAGTGAGGTTTTTTAACAGAATAGAGCTTAGTTTACACACAAACGGAAGGTCACTGTAAGCCGCGAAATTTGGACAATTTTTCCGTGGTGAGCCGCGGAATTTTGCGAACTGGCCCGCAGAATTTGGCAAAATTTTTCACAGAAAACTGCGAGCCCCATAGATCAAATACACTACAGACTGCCACAGCGCACGGGCACACTTAGAAATGTCAGGAGACCCACCCTGCAGGAATATTTCTACATGAAAACTCCCTTCATCTTACGATTAATGCACAAAGCAGAGCCCTTTACCAAGCCATAAGGCCCATGCTCATGGGGTGGTGCTGATCTCCCCAGCCAGACACCAGTTTACACTGCAAGACCACGACGCTAGTGCATCGTGCTGTGATTGGTTGTAACTAATGGAACTGAATACACATGAATAATATGCATTAATACACTTTTCATAATTTTTGTTTTCTTTCTTAAAGGGATGCCCCCTCCCTACTGGTAAATGTGCCCGTATCGAAGTGTGTGTGACTGTTTATTCATTTTTTGCCGCCGCTAAGACTGTGAATGAGGGCTGCTATCTCGGCATGTTTGTCAAGCTCAGTGCGTTGTGCAGCAATCGTATTGTCTCGGTCCTTCAGTGAACTTTCATGTTGCCGACAAACCAGCTCCAAAGATGTCACCTGCATCATCGCATAAGTCTATCTTAATAGCAGGCAGGTTTGAAATTCTACAGGTCAAGACCAAGACCAAGACCAAGACCAAAACTGTTTTCTTAAGAAACAGGTGGCCGAAATTCTGCGGTATCCTTTACAAAACTTCCAATGGACTAAGTTATGAGCAAATCATTCCTCTGCAAAACTCATTTTTTTCTTAAGATTTTTTCTGGCAAATGTGATTTTTTGGATTAGCTTTTTACAAGTTTGACTTAAGAACTTGTTCAACTACAGCCTCAAGTTAATTAGTCAAGCGTAAAGTAAACTTACATAGAAATAATCCTTTTGCAAATGCATTATGGCAGTGGAAAACGAGGTAATTTAGAAAACGTAGTCATTGAATTTAGACACAAAACAAAATAGTACTGACTTCTAAAAAACAGTAAATCCCATCAAAATCTGTTCCTAACAAACTAAATATTCTTATGGAAAAACGAACAAAAAAGCAGACAGAAGTGAAAACGTAACATATGCATTACACATAGCTCCTTCCACAAAGGTATAAGCAGTAATTTTAAATGAGGCCATACTTCTTAGGCCAAGGATGAGGCCGAGACCAGAACCATGAGGCAGGGGCCAACTCTTCTAGGCCGAGGTCAAAACCGAGGTCAAAGGTTGAACTATAGGGTGGGCCAAAAAACGTACCACTTTACTTTTGTTCATATCTTCACCAATTATTGATCAATTTTCAAAATTCTTTCACTGGCACACTCTGCAGACAATTTGCAATAACGTGATTATTACATATCCCACCACATTGTAAATGCCTCTTTACACTACCTTGTGAAATATCAATGAAATATATATATATATTACAATAATAGCAAACAAACATTTTGGTAAAATTGGAAAAAAACACTTGAGACCAACATTGCAGTGAATAGTCTGTATGACACTAAACTGTGTGGGTATAACACAGTCTAGTGTCATACAGATCATTCATCGCAATGTTGATCTGAAGCATTTTTTGCATTTACCTAAATTTTTGTTATTATCGTTAGTTTTTGCTTACATTTATATTTCATAAGGTAGTGCAGAGATGCATTTGCTATGTGGTGGAATGTATAATAATCAACATTATTGCAAATTGTCTGCGGAGTGTGCCAGTGAAAGAATTTTGAAAATTGGTCAATAATTGGCGAAAATATAGACAAATGAAAGTGGCACGTTTTTTATGATCCATGGTAGGGCTGTACCGAATAGCAGACTTTACTATTCGGCCGAATAAGAATAATGTCTTATGTTATTCGGCCAAATATGAATAGAATACGAATAGTTGACACAAGTTCAAACAGACTGCCACATGCCCTGTTTTCATTATGGAGTGGCGAAGATCGGGCATTTTGTGTCCATGTTAAACAAATGATACTGACAAACATTACTGACTAACATTACATGACAGTGACTTATGTCAGACTCTTGACAGTGAGCAAATGAAATGGTTAAGAAACTGTGTGGTGTCTAGTGTCATACAGGCTGGGCTGACAGCAGCTGTCTTTGAGACTGAATTATTCATATTCGGTACATTTATGGCACTACTATTCGGCCGAATACGAATACACTATTTGGCGTACTATTCGGGCCAAATAGAATACAAATAGAATATTCGATACAGCCCTAGTCCACGGTGTATAAATGTGACAACAACACTGCAAGCTGAAAGTTTTACGCTGTTTACAAGGCCAAAGCACAGTGAATAGATTCATTTGGTCAAATATACTTTTCGGTTAAAATTCATCAATTATGACCAAAAAGTTTATTATGCCTCAACATTTCGACCTCCATTGGAAGGCTTCATCAGGAGAATGAAAACCATGTGATAAACTGGGTTGACGTGTCGATGATCGACAGGGAACCAAACAGAGCCACCAGATGGATCAAGGAAGCAAGGAAAGACAACGTGCCACTAATTGTTAAGAAGGCAGCTACCAACTCAGTCATGCGTACGACTGTTTTCTTGGCGTATCTGCTACTTAATGTGCCAAGAACCGGATGAAGAAATGATGTTTTCATTCTCCTGATGACGAAGACGTCCAATGGAGGTCAAAACATCAACATCAAGATATTATAAACTTTTTGGTCGTAAATGATAAATTTTAACCGTACAGGCCAAATTAGTACGACCAAGGCCAGGCTGAAACCAAATGCTTAAAAGTCCAAGGCCAAGGCCATAATTCCAAGAGGCTGAGGCAAAAATTTTGGCTTTGAGACTACTTTGGCTTCGAGAATTTAACATCACTGGGTAAAAGTAATTTTGTCTTATATAGTGTAGGCAAAGTTACATTTGCACTAAATCAGTATACAAATAGTGACTGGCATCGAGATCATTGAAAATTTTTGACCCAAATGTTCGCAAAATGTTGCCTCGAGATCGAAGATCAAGGGCAAAATTTTTATGAACTAAGGGTTAAAAATCTGCAACAATGATCGACACGCCTGTCACTATTTGTTTTGTTATACCTCAAAACGATAACAAAAAACTTAAACAAAAATCATTTGATGACTTCAATGTTACCAACCAAGATTTCACTTCAATATTGACCAGTAACAGTGAAGTGAACTGTTGAACAGTCAACAGTGCATAATTGTTAACATCACGTGACACGATTCGGACCAATCGCGTGCAGGTATTTTGCACTGAGGTACAACAATATGCTACAGAACAAAGATAAAAAGAGAACAGTGAGAGATGTTGCCTTATGCTGTAGATCTTTCTTCATCTGTTCCATCTGTGCCAGCGCGGTGCGTAGTCGGTCGACAGCCGCCTCTAACTCCGAGTTGTCAGAGCTCAGCTTGTTGCAGCGTTCTTCCAGCTCTGATACGTTCTGAGTCAGCTCTGCAATGGCACACAACGAGCACCAAGGTAATCTGGCAGGTGGCGGAATCAAACCCCAAATTTTCCCCTTTCCAGGGAGTAAGCAACCTCCACCTGACAGAGTGTGTTGTTCAACCTCAAATGGGCCACTGAACAGGTTAAGCAGAGTGCACGACTGAGACTGACAACAGACAGACGACGACAGAGCTGCCACTTCGGAAAATGTAAAAGTGCTTTTGGTCCAGAGCCTGACTCATGTAAGAAGCGCCGCAGCAACTACTGGACCTTTACCTTTACTGTCAATAGCTTCAAAGCACTGACAAACTGTGCAATGTAAATGAAATGAAGATTTATTAGTATTGCAGACGAAAAGCTGGATTGTGACAATACATAATGTATACCCTGCCTATTCATCTATTCATCAGCATCGCTTCAAGTTCTTATCAATAAATAATTAAATAAGCAAGAGACATGTGCAGACCGTGTAGTTTTGCATCCTTCTCTTTGTTCTGTCTGGTTAATGACTTTCTTTCGTTGTCCAACTCTTCTAGTTGCTTTGTCGCACTGCAATGTCAGTGAAATTGTTACTGACAGTAATCATAAAGACACAATCAAGGTAAGTAACCCCCCCTCCCTCCCCAACGAGATCCGATTCCTGGAAGTTCATCACAGGCGTCTGTTCGTAACTGATCCACGATGCCTCTGGGACTTCCTGGAACAGATTGAGGCGGTGACCCCCCAACCGGGAATGAGAGAGAGAGAAACAAAAGTACATGAACAAAATTTTTACCAAAGATAATGCAAAAACAGAATCGCAAATGAGTGTTTTTTCCCAGCACATTTGGCATGATCACGGTGATATCTTGATATTTAACCTTTCGAACACAAACCTAATCATTTTATGATTGTCCAAGTGGCACAGGCAAAAAAACTTCCAAGGTGAAAATCCACCAGAGGCTGGCAATGATACCACAAAAACAACAGACCGATTACGCATCTGTTTTAATTTGACTGACAGCATGAAAATTGCATTTGACTTTCTTGCCTTCTTTCTTTCTCCTTGGTGTTCTGCTAACCAAACTCTTCTGCCAACTAATGTGATTCTGCATTCGTCTACAACATCCTGCCCTCCACTATGTTCCATAACAGTGATTCATGCATCAAGATGATTTCTGACTTGCACAAAACTACGGTTAAAGGTAAAGGTGATGTTATAGCTCTTAATGGAAGCCATTCCAGTACTATGAAGCATCACCTGCCGCAAGGGATCACACAGTGTTACCTGCCACCTGACACAGTGAACGTGCCTCACCTTAACCCTAGCCAGATAGGCTGGTACTAGATTTACCTATCCTGAAGGAATAAAATGCTGAGTTGACCAAAGTGGCTCTGAGATGGGTTCGCTCATTAGGAGCTATATGTGACCTTTAACCTTTAACCTTTAACCTTTACTTTAATCTCACTATAGATGGTTTACCTGCTCGCAGAGAGTCATCCATCCAAGTACTAACGCGGCACAGTGTAGATTAACTTCGTTGATCAGACACTATGCGTTACCACTACACCACACCACTACTGACTATGACTTCTAACAAATAAACATGATGATAGTGAAACAGAAGGAAAAGATAATGTTACTCTTCATGTTGTTGTCTCAGAGTCTCCTGATGTCTCTTGAGCATTTCACTCATCTCAACCAGCGACTGTTTCTCCTGACGTAAAGCCGTCACCGACCTCTGTGATACGTCCAGTCTGCACGGTGCACATTCAACATTCAACACAAGATAACGTATTTCCTTAAGAAGATGTCAGATGACTGACAAAGTTGGCCAATTTTGGCTGCCAGTAAAACAAACCACCCCTACCGTGGTTAGCCACCTTGTCATGGTAGTGGAGCTTCATGTTCCGATGACCTGAAAGATTTCTAAAATCAGTAGGGTAAAAGCCAACTAAGAACCGACCAATAAGCCTAATGAGCAGATACATCACCAGTGCTCACGCACTAGTTAATCTTCGGCTTTCATGCCGATTTTGGCTTTATAGCCTTTTACAGCTTCACAGCCGTTTATTTAAGGCTTCACAGCCATCCACTGCTTCAAGCCATTTTCCTGTAACCTCATGGTTACATTCAGGGATGCGCATTGGGCTAAACTGATATGGCCTCAGCGCTGGGCAGGCGTAGCAGCCTGCCCACCTCAGAGGTAAGGTAAGGTTAAACAGGCCACAAAAATCTGCTGTCTGTCATGCAAAAATTGGCCGATTTCGTTGTCCAATGAAATAGGCTAACTTTATCATCGAAGACACATTGTACAAAGTTACAGCAGACAACAACATCGGTCTTGTGTCATGATTCAATGATTTCATCCACCGATTCTCTTGGGCAACTAAATCACCCCCACATAAGTTGGCCGATAAAATCGACCATGTCATCTGCTTCAGAATGCTATCACAATGGCTACAAATGCTGCAAGCAGTAAGGACAACAACCAGTAAATCAGTAAACACTAGGGAATGTAACCCGGATACCCAGGTACTCGAAAACCCGGCCGTTTTCAAACCCGTAAACCTGGGTTTGAAAACAGGCAAAAACCCGGGTTTACGGGCTTAATTTTGGGTGTCAATCAGTCGGCATATACAGTACAAAATTGCTAGAAATATACTTTTTGGGCCCACCGTTAAGCTGTAAGCTCTAAGATTTGGCCATTTGGTACAAGTTACAGTCGTCTGTCTGTCTGTAACAGATATATTGTGACTAACTGGTAGGTCTTAGAAGAAGCTTTTACAAGAATAATTAGTACTGTAAAAAGTAACATAGGCATGCAAGATATTTGGGGCATGCAGTGCACGGAAAACTTTTTCAAATTTGAGGTTAAATCATTGAATGAAGAGGGTGGGAAAAGTGCGTTTTTCAATGGAAAAATATTCATTGCAAGGTTTTAACCTAGTAGTCACAATAATTAGGCTCGTAGTCTTACAGAGGGGGCCTACACTATTATAGGCGTAACTGACAGCGGCAATATGCTTGTAGAGCTGGAATTGTTTTGACTCACTTAAACCTAACCTATAATAGCATGCAAAATATGGGCCATTCAGTGCAAGCGGAACATTTTCAGAATGTTTTAGATGACGTCTGAAAGTAGGCAAACGGTGTAAGCTGCACTTAAAACTGTTCAATATTACCAGTATGTCTGGATTTTACAGTCCATAGCTTGCGACCCGCGAGTCTGCCTCTAACATTTGACCACTAACTGTAGGCCTACACTACATTACAGTAATTACCGGCTGCCCGATGGGTACCTGGCCTCCAAACCCGTGTACCCGGATACCCAGATTTGGAGGCTGTCAAACCCGTAAACCCGGGTATGAAAAATATGCCCCGAGTTTGCATTCCCTAGTAAACACAATTACAAACAAATATATTCAGAAATTTCTATACATGCAGTATGGAACAAAATCTTGTTCCACCGCGAGTAGTTTTACACAGTGACAGCTGAAATGGACATGCAAGCCACAAAACTGTCAACAATTATGAATACTCTAGTAAAATGGGTGTTTGAATTTGAAATTTGCCTGGTAAAAATATGTGAAAAACAGTCATGGCGCAAGGTTCCAAATCATACGAAGTTTTCAAATGATGTACTGAGTAACGTTATCCATCTGTCTTGCTGAGCAGAAACAAAATACAACTGAAGACTAGTGATAAAACTAAGTAAGCCATTTAAATGTAAACTTATTCTAAAGAAATCTTAATCTGAATAAATCAGTTTAATTAGCGATTATCTACTGTGGAACCATTTCTTCAAAAAAATAACTGAAAACCTTTTCAGAACATCACATGTAAGTTAACAGGTTCCGGAACATCTTCTTAAACTAGAATTTGGTCCACTCCGGTAGTTAGATAAATTAACTAGTATTAAGTAGGCAGCGCCAAGCAGTGTAATTTAATACCGTTGTGCTTGCTGGTTAAATGCATCCGTCAGCTGCTTGTGACTTTCAGAAATTTCCTGCAAGCTAGAAAACACACCACACAGATTTACATATAAGTTCACTTCTTTTTCGTACAGACTAACAATACCACTAATGCTTAAAGTAAGTCAACGACACACAATGCTGAAAAAATAAGTAAGAGCATGCAAAAAGTAGCTGGCTTGATTTCTCTTTGCCATCCCACTGGATATGATCAGGATGATATGAGATGGTTACGGACTGCCCAGTGCCCTGTATCATTACTTGCGTGGCTTTCTAATAGAAAAAACTACACAGCTATGAATGAACTTTGAAGGTAACATGAGAATTAGACAAGTTCTAATGATTACTGCATGACTGCTCAGTAACTCGTCTACTTTTTGACAACAAGAAAACGGATAAAAAATCCTACAAAAAAGTGCACAAAATCACCGAGAGTTTTCAGCAGACAACTGATCCAGTTGTGTTTGGAGTCGTTCTCGATCGGCAATGGCTGAGTTTAACTGTTCGTGGTAATCTTCACTCGATCTTTCCCACTCCTGGAGCAGTCGACGCAGTTTGCTCGCCTGTCACACAGAGGCAAGCTATACTGCATTTCTATTAGTAAGTAAGTCAGCAAACAAGCAAAATGCAAATTACAGCAGTACATCAACAAATAATGTGCTGTACACAGTAGTTTCAGTAAAAAGGAAAAGGTGGTGTATAGCTCTTAACAGAAAAAACCTTCACAGAGCTACAAAGCGCCACCTGCCATATGGGATCACACAGTGTTAGCTGCCACCAGACACAAGTGAACACGTCCCACCTACCAGACAGGCCAGTATTTGATTTACAGTATCTACCCTGGAGGGATGAAAGGCTGAGTTGACCTTGGTGTAGTTATATACCAAAATGGTCCACCAGTCCGCTGAGAGTCACCCATCTAAGCAGTAAGCACGTAATAAGTGTCCCGACCAGAAATCGAACCCAAGACCACTCGATTGTAAGGCCAACAGCCTACTGTTACACCACCAATAAAGCTAAGTAAGTAAGTAAGTAAGATTATTTAGAAGGCGCAATTTAACAACAGCCATGAAACATAGCTTGAAAGTGTCGATGCCTGCTGTATGCCGAACACAGATAATGAAGTGGCACAGAGTGCGAGAGTGAGTTGCAGACTATCAGACCTGTTACTAAGAACTACCTTCTAACGGCAGAGTCCAGTGAGTAGAACGGTATGACTAAGTAAGTAGTGTTATATTCCACTTGACAGATTTATAGATTATTTCGCGGTTCGTGTCACCCCAGGAAACCACTCGCACCGGTGCCAACAACAAAACAGCAGAACTCAAACAGACTGATTGACAGAACTTAGACAATGAAAACTGGCAACAGCAATAGGCCGGATGATCTCAGTGCAGCAGTCTTGTGAACTTACCGTAAATAACATAAGCTTCATTCATAAACTTAATAAATGCAACTTGCATAACCTATCCAGATTCCATATTCTTGTGGAATGATCACTGTACCAATAGTTGACAATTTTACTGCCAACGTCTGATAACCAAACTGAAAACACACAATCTTTTTTGGACGCACTGCGTCCCGTCACCTTTGCCTTTCATATCATCTAAAAATCTGTGTAAAGGCACTGAAATGTTACTGGTCAGAGTAGAAAATAAGTGTGTGAGTAGAGTTTAATGTCCTGCCCAATACATTATAAGTCATTTTGAGGATGGCCTTTGCAAGCAATATACACACAATGAAATGCAAAATTTAACCTTTACAGAAAGAACGAGATAAAGAATGCATGAAACACAAAATATCAATCATAACCGAAAACTGTAAGAACTGATCATTATGAGTGTGCATATTTAACAGTAATGGTAGTTCTATAATCTTCCCTGTTATCCTCCACACATGCATAGCAGAAAGAAGTCATCACCTCTGCTTCATACTGTGCAATCTGAGACCGATAGTGCGATAGAAGACGATCACTCTGTGCTGCAATTGTTGTCTTTGCTGACAGCAAGTCTTGCATGTAGTTCTCCTTGTTCTAACGCATTCAAGCAGAAGCTATTTATTACACTAAAACCACTAACTAACCAAACGGCAGACACAACATTCAGTCACTGATACTCGATCAAGCATCAGCAGAGAAGGAAACAAAATATTCAAAACTTAGTAACACTTGAAAGAGATACACCACAACAAGCTTAGGCATTTCTTATATACATAAATATACTGGTTAATAAATAGTCTCCCTCTCTTGCTTAGTGACATATTTCACAAAATGTGTCCACTTCGTCTTGTCCATCGCCAATCTGTAGATGGCGCCGATATCCTTGTTTCACCAGTCCACTAGGTCATCCTTCCATCTTCTTTTCGGTCTACCTCTTTGGTTCTTGCCATCCATTATGCGGAAAACAACCCGTTTAATCAGCCTGTCATATAGCATCCAGCAAATGTGGCCAGAGAAGTTTAGCTTCCACTCCATCATTCTCTGCACGATGTTGTCGCTTATGCTTATTCTTTTCATAATCTCTTTGTTCTTGATTCTTTGTTGCCATCTTATGTTTAATATCCTGCGTAAACATTTCATTTCAAAAGCCCAGTTCGTGTAACTTTTTTGAACGTCCATGTCTCGGCCGCATACATCAGGACACTCCTCACACATACCGACAGTAACCTTGTCTTGGTCTGGTTACTGATATCTTTGTTTTAATAAAAGGAATCATATCATAATAGTTTCCAGTTTTAACTAGAGCTGTCAAGGCGTTAATTTTTTCAATGCATTAATTAACGCATAAATTAATGCACCCAGTCCCATCGAGAGAACGAGTAGGGGGATAAGTTATCACAGGCCTCGTGACGTTTAAGGGGCCCTGCCTGTCTAATATAGAAAGTTACAAACACATTTTTAAACGTATAATCAACAATAACTGACGTCATAGGTAGCATAGAAATCTATTAGCATGTCATCAAAAATTGAAATAATTGTTTATTTACAGTAGTGATGGAACGAAAACTACAGTTTAGTTACTCGAATTCATTCGATTGTCAAATAACCGCAGTTTAACGGAATATTTCAACTTTTGCTTCACAAAATTTAGTAAATTA
>Ga0056128_1010584_pt1 | contig 11486 bp, 8 predicted proteins | sample WorMetLIZISLAND2_FD_71113 | JGI IMG/M metagenome (GOLD analysis project Ga0056128, IMG submission 71113) | Marine gutless worms symbiont microbial communities from Max Planck institute for Marine Microbiology, Germany - Olavius geniculatus... ... | reverse complement strand
AAAAAAAAAAAAAAAACAACGTAATTCAGTCTTACTTAATTAAGTTATCCAGTAGTGAATTATCGTAAAACTTAAACCACTTGCAATTTTTGCATTAATCTGACCAGGAAACTCAATGCGAGCATTGGATATAACACAGAATTAAACAAACTGCACTACGTTTAAATTCTACTGACACAAAAACTCATTAGAGCATCAACAACACAAGTGATTTATTCTTCCTCTTTCACTACTTCAGTAAGAAACACCAGTTTAAAGAAAATCACATACTACGGAAAGTTGGCCTGAGCAAAGTCTCAAGCTGCTGGCAGATCTTTGTTCTTACTGCATGATCATCGGCAGTCAGTTCCAACTCATGAACCAATAACTCAAACTGTTCACCAACCTAATAACACACAGAAAGCCATCTGCACAGCATGCACACAAACAAACGGAAATGTACCTAGTGTCTGCAGCCAGCAGACAGGTTCAGTAAGCAAGTAAGCGCCAATTTATATAGCGACAAAATATCACAAGAGACTCAATTATTGCACTTAAAAATGACACAAAGACGCAAAGACAGTTAATTTAACACCACTGTCATGCTTTAGTTTGTTGTTTGCCACGTGCAGTTGAGAGTAGTAGTCAGTTTGCTGAGATGTGCATGGCAGGCAAATGTTTCAGTTTTAACAGTGCTACATTAAGCATGTTTCTTATACAAACTTAACAATTTATCATTTTACAGTTTGCTTTATCATATACCAATAGTTCTACATCTGCATTGGTATATTGTTGAACTAAAATACAAATTAGAACAAAGCTAGTTAGAGTGCAGATGTTTCAAAACATAGACCTTTTTATAACAAAAATACAAAAATCCTGTTAAATTATGTAAAATGACCACACAGCAACATGAAGGCAGTAGTTTTCATTGACCTGTGTTTCTAGCAATAAGTGACATGTATAAGTGCAGTAGTGCACGTAATTTACACAAACTTCATAACAAGCAATCAGAAAAAAAAATATCTACATTGCCACAGCTGGTAAGTTTATTGAGAAGTTCACTGTGCGAATCTCCAGGCATCTGTTCGACATTGCTGATGCTATCAATCGCATGATCATCAGTTGGTGCTGGCAGCTGCTGCTTCACACGACGAGGCCTCACGACAAGCCGACGACCTCGCAGCATAATGTCCTCATCATGTGACAACGCCTTCTGTGCCGACTCCTCTGCCTCAAACTCAATAATTGCAAACAAACCCTGCACAGCAAACACAGGCCCTAGTAGTCATATACAAATGAGTACTTACTCTAACAATGTAAGTAAGTAAGTAATTTATATAGTGCGTTATGTTAGCTGTAACAACCTCTAACCCGCTCGATGTGCTAGACAATGTATGCCACACATAAAAAATAAAAAAATGTTTCAGATAACATAACACACCCAATAACCCATGCCAGTAAGAAGCAATATAATATACAGAGTGGGCCATAAAAACCGTCCCCCTATATGTCAGCTAATTATGTCTTCCAAGAGTAATGTACATTTAAAGTGAATAATGCAGGTTGAAATATAATCAATTCTGAGTAACATGTGCAAATTTCATGTAAATATTTTCAATAATTTGTAACGCAATAAAATAAATGAAAGCAACCCAATTCTACAGGAAACATAATGGGGAACACATTGTAACGTCATAATGACGAAATTGACAGTCGAGTCTCTGCAGCAGAACGTATCCAACTTCATCGAGCCTTCTGTCTGGCCGCCAAACAGTCTGGACATAAACCCCATCGATTATGCTGTCTGGGGTGCTCTGTAGCAAGATGTGTACAGAGTTCCGATCGTGGATTTGGAGGACCTCAAAGACAAAGTGCATACCTGCTGGGCCAGTCTTGATCAACGACTGATCAACAAAGCCATTGATCAGTGGCGACTGAAATTGAAAACTGTAGTTAAAGTTCACGAATGGCACGCTGAACAGTTGTTTACTTGACTGTTTTGTTGTTGTATGAAATTTTCGCTGTTTTACTTAGACATATACGCAAGCATGTATTTCCATTTGTGTTTGACCATTGTGATATAATGCAGTTGGGGTGCTTTGATTCTATCATATTATTTGTTAATAACATTTTAACATACTCATTAGGTTTCAACATCTGTATGTGCAGAACAGACTAGCAATTTATATGGTGCGTCATTTTGGCCATATAAACAAATGCAGTAGCATTTTAAACAGAATAATATAGGGGACGGTTTTAGTGGCCCACTCTGTACACACACATGCAGTTTTTGTTCAACTGGACCATTTTTACACAATTACTGCAGATTATCCCCCTCATCAGTGCCATAAGATTTTATGCGGTATGAGCACACGACCATGGTACAACATAAAAAAGTCCAAAATACCATATACCAAAAGCAGTCCTGAACCAAGACTAGATAGTGATGCCCAAACACCATCAAAGCAACAAAATAAAAATCAAACTAGAAAGCAGTCATAGCCTGCAGGTACCTCCGCCAAGGCAATGTTATTCGCCAGGTGGCGTCACCATATTCGCTTTGCCAGCGGTTCCCTTATGCCCCCTGTAACGCAATGGTAAAGAAAATTTCAAAGTGATCCAGAATCCAGGATTCCTTCCGGATCACCCCCAAAATTGAATCACTGGTAGTTTGTGCCACTCCCGACACACCCTCAAAATTTCAGAAAGATCCGTTCATAACTTTTTGAGTTATTTTGCTAACACACAGACACAAACAAACAAACAAACAAAGTCTGGCAAAAACATTACCTCCTTGGCAGAGGTAAAAATTATAAAGTCAAACAAGCTAATTAAGAAGAAGCCACCTTGGTTTGATTTAAGATAACTTTTTCAATGCTGCCAAAACACTCAAACACATTGCTCAGTTCGCTGGCAGTTGTAGTGAAGAGAAATCCACGAACGAAAATGCTTTTCCTGGCACGTAATCGCTGCCGCAGCTGTGCAAGCATGAATTGATGTCGCCGGCCATTTATGTGCTGCTCCAGTAAACTTTCTGTCAGCACAACAGCACAGAGCAAAGTCACTGCTTTAATACAGTGGAATAGCATCACAACCTGGAAAAATGCCATAAACCAACTTTTTGTAATCACATTAATCATACAAATATTTACTTCAACAACTGTTACAAAAACAGTTCAACAAATTCAAATGACAATGATACACGTCAACTGAACTTAACAAAACATGACTGTCCAGTTGGACATATCCAGTAAATTGCTTCAAAAAATAGTTGCTTGGTTATCTGACAGGAAGTAGAGATTATACATCGATGAAACTAAGTCCTGTTGGCGCTCAGTTCTGAGTGGAGTTCCCCAGGGGTCCGTTTTATAACCAATGTTGTTTTTCGTCTTCATTAATGACTTGGACGATAACACTGTCAACTGGATTTTGAAATTTGCAGATGATACAAAGATGTTTGACACAGTCAGTAATGCTGTTCAGCACAGCTGACTACAGCAGGACTTCAATACTCTGTCAAAGTGGTCCAAGGATTGGCAGATGCTGCTTCATTGTTGGCAAGTGCAAAGTGATGCATTTTGGGACAAATAGTTTGAAGGTGGACTACACAATGGATGGCAAGGTGCTTCAGAAGGTATATGAAGAAAAGCATTTGGGAGTGGTCATCTCAAACGACTTAAAAGCTTCACTCCAATGCACTCAAGCATACTGTAAAGCTAACAGAATGCTGGGAATGATTAACCACACTGTTGTGCACAAGAGTAAAAGTATCATGCTGAGTTTATATAAAACGTTGGTTCATCCTCATTTGGAGTATTGCACAGCAGCATTGAGTCCTCACTATGCCAAAGACAAAGTTTTGCTAGAAAGAGTTCAGAGGTTTATTCGCATGATCCTGGATTTTAGAAAATTGCCATATACTGAAAGATTACATAGCTTGAAACTGTGGTCATTGGAAGAATGACGAGTTCTGGCCGACTTGACTGAAGTCTACAAAGATGGCTCATGATTTGTCTGCAATTCCCTTCAGTACCTTATTTGAATTTGACACCTGTAGTCGTACATTGTACAAGAAAACATTCCTTGAAGCTGAGGAAGAGTCGATGCCGACTGGATTTGAAACTTTACTTCTTCTCAGAGGGGGTGGTGTCATTACAAAACAGTCTGGATGATCAGTGTGTGACAGCATTGTCGTTGAATTCCTTCAAGAACAAACTGTTGAGGTTCAGAACTCAGATGGGTCAGTTTATGGACATCAGTGTTCTGCGACCCTAGAGGCTGGTATTTAGCCTCACCTGGTACATCACTTATGACTCTGAAGCATGGACATTGAACAAGGTATTATGCGAGAATGTAGAAGCGTTTGAGATGCAACGTTACAGGCATGCTAAGCGCATCTCATACGTTGAACATGTGATGAACGAGGAGGTTTTACGAAGGGTAGGCCTGTTGAGACAAGTGAAATCAGGCAAACTGAAATACTTCGGTCATACAATGAGGCACGGGAGTTTAGAGAAAGTCATCATGCTGGGCATCATGCCCAGAAAACGTTGGCAAGGTAGTCAGAAGAAACAGTGGATGGATGATATCGTTCAACGGGGCGAAAGAAGCCTGGTCAAAATGGTAAGATAGGCAGAGAACAGAAAAGGTTACCGGTGCTTAGTTCATGAAGCTGCCTATGCTCGTACATCAGGCACGGCAAGTTGATGATGGTACGTAACCTGGTACGTATAAACAATACCAAAGACCAATGTGTCACACCACAAGATTAACATCCAATCACTGAAGTGATTTCGGCTATCAATTAAATACACTTGCATATTTGCCTAATACATGCTGACCTCATGACTTGACCATTAACTTTTTAAATGCCATAGATTTTCAGTATGTGGTGCATCAAGATATGTTATCACCAGCATAAAAAGCAACATGACTATGCATTTTCACATACACTGGATTTTGCCTGTAGTCATAAGCTTGCTAGTTGCACTTCCTAAAAACAGATTGCACCAGTATAATTTAAACTTTCTGTATCTCTTCATTGACCCGTATGTGCTAATGACACACATTAAACAGCAGAGCAACAACTATATAACTATAACCTTGTGAACTTGAAATGAAATGGTGTCACAAGTTACTAGAGCAATTTCATTTTGACATACAGAGTGTATTTCAAAATGCAGATTCCCAACAGGCTTAAGAAAATAACTGACGTTAGACTATTGCTGCAAACACGACCATTCATTCACATCACCATCAGTGCCACTGAAGTCTTTCTTACATACTGTGTGAGGTCAAGATTTGTAAAGTCTCAGGCTAAAGTGTTCACTTTGGTCTTGACTTTGGGTTTATCTATGAGCTGGGCTTAGACATTAATCCTGACTTTTAACTTGACTTTCGTTTCTCATCGTCCATTTTTTACGTAACTGCATTATTATGATTAGTTAATTAACATTATAAAAGTGTTTTCCAGACCTAAATTAATTGGGTGATGCATGCAATATTAATTTGCTTACCCATATAGCCATTTTGTGATAAAGGGAATTTTGTGCAATATATTCAGCAATGCAAGCCAGCGATGACGTCATGATTTACATGGCTGTCGTATCCTGAGTTAATGCCAGTAAGTAGTAAGTAACAAAACGCCTATTATTTATCAGATGCCACTGATGCCACACTTTATTTTACTAGACAAAAAGTAAATATTACACTCAAATTATGAAATGGTATGTCAGTTTAATCAAGCTAAGGCCTAATTGTATTCTTTTAACACTGAAAGTTGCCAGCTGATTTTGGTCTTGACTTTGGTCTTGACTTTAGACTTGACTTTAGGCTTAGACCAAAGTCAAGTCAAGACTAGTCTTAGACTAAGGTCTTAGCGAAACTTAACCTCATCCACTGGTGACATACCAGCTATCATTTCTTCTGTTGCTGACCATCATGTCTATAACATTTGTCTGTTACAATCACTATTGATTACAGAAGACAATGCAAAATCGAACAGCAGATAACTCGTATCCAAGCAGAAACCTGCAGCGATATGAGCATTGCACACATCACAATGAACTGCCATCACACAGTGATAAAAGCCGATTCTCAAGTCTCAACTTTTAGGAATTTAGTATCTGTTAATATGTCTGCTGTGCATAATTATACTTTGCTTAATATAACAGTTTCATGCTGAATACGATGTTAACGGCTCTAACAACATAAATATAAAAGAACAAACGTAACCAAAACGACCATGTGAATTCACATCCGTTGTGTTAAGAGTGTAAAAGTAGATCATCATTACTAATGAGGCTACGCTAACAAAATTTTTTACATATTTATTTACGGTATCTTTTCGGCGACGATCGTTTAAATATTCGTTGTTTAGCAGCTGGTAAATGTAAACATTGCCCAAATTTTATTTATGGTGATATATCTGCTTTTTGCGGTTTAGTATCTTTAGTTCAGCACTAATTGAGCTAGCTACGGGAAGGTGTATTTTGCGGAATTAAAATTGCGGAAAACGTTGTTGTTGTTGATTTTCTCAAGGTTTTTTGATTTTAATTTTATTATTCAGTACTGGTTGTTCATATTTGCACTGTCTTATTATACCGTGCTACTTTTTGTTATATGGGCAGTTGTAAGTGCCGTTGCGGCCTTTCTGACCCTTGGAACACATGTTTTATTGTTCTGTTTTGTATTTTCTGACATTGTCATGTTTTGTGTTTCCAAAATAAACTGATGATGATGATGATGATGATGATTGTTGAGTTGAGTAAATAAAAATACAATAATTCTAGCGGTAGATCGGCGATCTTGTTGTTAGCACTGGAAAATTGCTAGAGGTAGATCGGGTAGATACATTATTGGGAAGATGGTAGAATTTATATGCCTGGAAGACGTAGAAGGTCTACAAACCATGCCACAACACTGTCACGTATATAAATCAGGCTTATTATATCAGAGTCCATCTCGAGCCAAAGCAGTTTTTTGTAACAAGGACTTAGAACTATAGTGCTTTTGAATAAATTTTATTTAAAGCTTGGTAATTGATAACATTTCAGTTCCAACCAGTCTTAGCAATGCAGTGAAGAAGAAATGTGGCTGCATTCTTACATTAACAACGAGATAAATGAAATTAGGTAAATGACGATCTACTGCTAGTAGTTTTCTGCTCTCTAGTGCGAGATCGCCGATCTACCGCTAGCACTGACCATAAAAATAACACTGGGACCGCATAACGGCACATATGGACCGTGCGTGCGCACGGTAAATATAATCATTGATATAATTGATCACATCACAAGTAAGCGGCCATGGCTTTTCAGCTGATGTATTTTTTAAATGTATAAACTATATATATGCAATGAGTCAAAACATGGCACTAAACTTTTGTCTATATTTTTGCCCGGACATTGGCAATGAAAGAATTTTGCAAATCAGTCAGACTTGTGACCGTGGCAGACAATTTGCATTGAAATTTTTCTCTTGCCTAAAGTAACTACCAGATACCTTGCATAAAACTGGCAGAAACTGTGGTGAAAGAAACAAGTTAAGCTTCCTCAACATGCAAATTTGTCACTATACCAAATTGTTATTATTAGGCTTTAATTGTGTGATTATTCGCTTATTTCTCAGCTTCGATGTATATGTTTCCGTACACCAATTTTCACGGCATATGTCCAAAAGTAAAAAAGATACTTTCGTGAAAATTCACGGAAAATAAGTAGTAGATTATGGCTATCTGAATATATAGGCTCAGTCAAAGCTGACAAAATTACTGTAATATTGAAAAAATAACAGCAGTTAGACCCAAAGCTTACAAAATTTGAAAAATAAAATATTGAAAAAAATGATGATGACGATGCACTGTAGGCCTACTCAAATTATATAGTCAAAGCTCGCAAAAGTTCAGTGGTAATCGTCTTTGATCATGTGATCCAATGCAAGACTTACTTAATTACCTGAGCAGACGTCTCGGTCGTCGCTGCGGCGGCAACCGTTTTGTGGGTATGCCTATTTGAGCTGAATTCTTTAGCTGTCTTCGATCATGCCTTGATGGTAGTCCGTCAGGTGAAATAGCGCAGTAGACCTACTTAATAGCCTGAGCAAGCGACTCAGTTTTTGCACATACCTAATCTGATAACTCGGCCCTCGTCGTTGATTATTTGATTTTATTTAAATTTTGCAGAATGCGGAATGCGGAAAAATGCTAAAGTGTAATTTGTGGAACGCTCCGCTGGTGAAATTCCACAAGATACACCTTTTCGAAATTATGCATTCATACACCTTCCTGCTAGTTACAAGTAATCAGCTCGTGGTATAGCAAAACATGGTGCTAGGAAGAGTGTGCCATTTGGCTTTGTGATAACAGTACTGTCCCTTTGTTTGAATCCAGGTGTAACATTCGCTAATTCTGCATTGTTGTTTTTTTTCGTGTTTTGCACTGTTACTACTTGCAAGTTGCATTTGTCAGCTTCATTTAATAATGAAGGTTATGATAGTTATTACAATAAGATAAGAATTTGCACTTGAAAATTGACAGACAAGCTGCGCGTCTTGTGAGCATTAGCTCAGACTTCTTGTTTTGCATTAGCTTTTTCTGTTTTAGGTGAAGTTTATTGTTGGAGTTCATTTATTTGTAGAGATGGCTAATTCGAATCCAGTAATGATCACAGTTCCTCATGTCATGCAGAGGTTTTGTTGGGACTGTGGGCTTGCCTGCTCACAGATGATTCTTAGGTTTGTTCATTGCCACATTTGAGATTGTGATTGTAGTTTTGTGTTGCTCATATTTTGGTACCTTTTAGTACATTTTTAGGTGTTTGTAATTTGCTGCGGGGTTGAAAATCTGAACGATAAGTCATTTTTTACATATTGGCAGAATAATTTCTTTTACATCTCAAAAAATTTTTCAAATTAATCCAAAAGAAATTTTAAGAAGAACTTTGATTGTCAGGAATGTATACAGGGTGGTTCAAAAAATGGCATAAAGTTAATGACACCGTAATTTTGCAACTGTATGTCATAGAGTCATGCGGTTTTAACAAAATGTTTTGAAAGAAATTTTTTTACATGACTTAAGTCAGTATTTAAATACTGCAGTTAAATATTCTTTGTTATTGCCGATGGCAATTGAACTATGCAAAAACAGTATTACCCTCTACATCGCGGTCCATAAAAACGTGCTTTTTTAATAGCTCCGTGAAACATTGGCTGATTTTAATAATTTTTGGCATGCGAAACTAAAAAGAAACAACGCAAATGTTTGTGGTTTTGGCCACCTCGCCCTAAGGTTGTCGCTACACTACCTTGTGAAATGCAGAGTCGGAGTTTGACCATTGACAACAATGAATTCATACTGGGCAGTGCATGCATCAGCTCAGAAAATTACTGAGACCACAAAATCATTGAAAATTTGTTGCTTCGTTTTTATTTTAAAATTGTAAGTCGACAAACTGAAATGATACATCAACAGCGAGTTTGCTGCTTGAGTCATGCCGTTAATGAACATGCTGTTGGCAAATGTTGTCAATGTCTACCGCTTGCGTTTGTGTTGCTGGAGGACATTTTGAGCAAATGCTAAAATGAAGATGATGTGATGTGACACGTGTGACTTTTTGAGTGATAATTATTGCGTTTGTGGCTATTTAGTTAGTAATTTCTGAGCCAGCATATACCGGTACGCTACCCGGTAGGAATTCATTGTTGTCAATGGCCAAACTGCGATTTCTGCATTTCACACGGTATTGTAGCGACAATGTTAAGGTGAGATGGGCAAAACTACAGACCTTTGCGTCAAGTTTCTTCTTAATGTCGCATGGCAAAAATTAATGAAATCTGCCAATGTTTCACGGAGCTATTGAAAAAATAATAGTGGCATGTTTTATGGACCAAGGTACATTGAAGGTAATACTGTTTTTCAATAGTTTACTTGCCAGCGGCAAAAACAAAGAATATTTAATTGCTGTATTTAAACACTGACTTTAGTCATGTAAAGAATTTCTTTCAGAAAATTTTGCTGAAACCGCATGACTCTGTGATGTATGGTTGCAATATTATGGTGCTATAAACTTTGTGCCGTTTTTTGGACCACCCTGTATATCTGTGGTGGCATGATTGGAGAGGTCTTTGAACTGATTCATTTTGCTGTATTAATATATTGCTTCAACTGTTTACTGTGTTTTATTTGAACTAAATAATTATTTATTAATTGTTATCTGCTACACTCATCCAGTCTTTTATATGAACATGTAAGGCAACAGAAAGACATTTGTTGTATTTAGTTCAGTTATATTTCTTTTATTTTGATATCACTGTTGGTATATTTATTCAGTTGGACTTGAATTTTATGTATAATACAATTTCCAGTATTTAAACTTTTGTTTTTGGAAATGACAGTTCTGATTTTTTAATGACAGCTATATGAGTATTTTTGTTTGTTTTGTTCATAATTTTGTGAAATTTCTGCTTTTGGTAGATACTTAAACAAGAATATTGATGACTTTGAAGCTGCTTGCAAGTCTCTAGAGATCCTAGAAAGGTTTTATTTAGTAAATTTCTTTACAGTTTACACTCTTCTGGATTGCTAATTGCTACATATGTATAATATGTTAGATGTAGCTGTGTTAAATCTAGTTTTTTTTTAGTATTTGTTTTCACGATTATTTCTCATTATTGCTTTTTTTGTGCAGTTTGGAATCATCTAATTGTGCTGTGACAAAAATTGATGCGATTCTAAATTTGAAATCATTTCTGCGATTGATTTTTTTCTTGCAGTAAGTGTATATTATTTGCTTGAATTTTTAAAGCATTTTCATTTTATTATAGCCAGTATATGTGCCACAAATTTCCATTTGCTATTGCAATAGAGTTTCTAGTAAGTCCCTGTTTTGGCTTCTGATTACTGAGCTTTGTTTGCTTGTAGTTAAAAGTATCATCTCATTGTTTTTGAGTTTATGCATTTTGCTTTTTGCTGTTACACAACTGGGTACAGACAAGTAATTTGAGCAAAGCTCACGAGACACGCGAAAGCCTGTAGCAGTTCTGGTTCAGTAGTCACCCATCGCAGTACTAACCGGGCCTGGCGTAGAGTAACTTCGTTTCAGTCGAAACGCGTTACCAACTATGCCACACCACCAACGCCAGTACCGTGGCGCCACCTTGTGAATAATATAGACTTGTGCAGCCCAAAATCTTTGAAGTCTTTGACGCCTGCCTGCGCAGGGCTCCATGAACATAGAGGATCGGGACTTAGACTGCTGAAATCTACGTTTAATGCTGAAAATTTCATATGCAAGTTGTCTTGGTCTAACTCCGGCCATTTCATCGCAATTCAGTATTGAAAGGTGCGCAGCATCCAAATATTGCGAAAAATTCACTAAAAACCCCTTTTCGGAAGGTTCAAGGTCATTCAAGGTCATCGATGTTGATAAATTTAAAAAGCCTGTCACCAGTGCTTGTTATGATAAGCAGCATGTCTGTGCCTATCTGCAACCGTGTTTACGCTACAC
>Ga0056128_1010580_pt1 | contig 11487 bp, 5 predicted proteins | sample WorMetLIZISLAND2_FD_71113 | JGI IMG/M metagenome (GOLD analysis project Ga0056128, IMG submission 71113) | Marine gutless worms symbiont microbial communities from Max Planck institute for Marine Microbiology, Germany - Olavius geniculatus... ... | reverse complement strand
CGTCTCTATAGGTTTGGTTACACTGCTCAGATTATGTCTTTTAATGATATTGCGGAATCTTGCTCACGTGATCTTTTTCACAGTATTACGAAATCTGGTCACTGTCTTCATGAACTGCTGTCATGTTACGCCGAGCGTCCAGACAGTTTACGCCCTCGTGGACATGATTATGTGTTGACTGTTTGTAGTAAACAGTCTTTTTTAGTTAGATCACTTTTTGACTGTGTCTAATTATTTTATGCTATGTTACCTTGTTAAATTACATTTCTCTTCTGTTTTGCTATTGTATTATGTGCGTTTGTCACATATTTTATTAAATACTGTTTTACTGTGTGTTACTGTGTTACTAATTATAGCGTAGTCAGACACAAGTCATTGCCTCGCCAAAGTAAAGATTAACTAAGCTCAGTTGAGAAATGATCTAATTTGCTACTGAGCCGAATGGACTTATCACGCACAAATGCCAAATTGCGGTGAAATTCTACTAAAAACACATCGCTAAGACATGACACAAAATAGAGACGCATAGAAAAAAACCTCGCTTTTAAAACAGTTTTAGTTTTAAGGTTTCTTGTACGAAGACCAAACACAAACTAAACTGTCTACCGGTAGCCTATCAAAAGTAAACAAAAAATATTATTAGATTGTGACCAATCTAATGTACTCATCGCGCGCATCATTTTCTTTAGCATTCTTTTAGGACCTTTTTCGTTCCCTCCAGCTTGTATTAGAGACGCGGCGTTTAATTGAGACCCGTTTAATATTATACTAACGGTGACTGGCGTCGAGGAGATTATTGGAAATTGTCTCCCCGAAGTTCATAAAATATTGCCCCATTTTAGGAACTGAGAGAAAAGAATTTCCAATAATGGTCGATGACATAAGTTGCCATTTGTCTTGTTATACCTCAACGCATGCGTCGATCTGGCACCGTTACAGCCATCTCCCTAAAAACTAAAAAAAAGTCGATTTTGCTACAGTTTAGTTTTAGTTTTGGTTTTATTGTACACATTTTAAATGTAGTTTTCATGTGGATGAAAAGTCGCGTTGTAAGTCACTCATACTTCTCATTTTTCAGTCAATCAATCAATTATCAATTATGCACCTTTATTATTGCGCTATATGTCGCAGACGAATCACAGTTCCATATTTTACTGTTGTACGGTATACGACTTATGAAAATTAAACTGTTTTTGTATTTTATTTTTTTGCTCATTTTTTGCTAATAATTTTCAGAACTGTTAAAATTACGAACATAAATAAGGATCAATAACTGCAATTGTGCGTCCGGTTACCCATACAGATACAGTGTTATCCACTGACGAAAATAAATGATATATAGCTCCATAACTTTTCGCTCAGAAAAATTCGGATCAGTTCTGGAGACTGTGCAATTAAAGATATCTTTGCCGGTTCATCGTCATCGACATTATCTCCAGCAGCAAAAAATAATTACTTACTTTAAAAACTCATGTGTCATGTCATCTCATTGCGGAAAATTTAAAATTATTCACCTGTGCTCTAATACAATGCAATACGCATGATACAGATTGTGTGAGCAGTCATGCATGTTTTCCTGTCGTCAAAAATTCATCAAAATTCGTTCACAATTTTTTTTCGAGTAATTTGGCGGACAGACAGACACAGGCAAGCTGGTAGGCAACGCGCTCGTAAACTGTAATGGAAGGCGACCTTTGACCGCGAAAAACTGTTATATCAAGTCTGTCCGCGGTGACAGCAGACGACAAACGACGGACAGACGCAGACAAAGCTACAGACACGATGCCTGAATTTAAAAGTCGCCGTATACCTTGCAATGCAGTTCGCGAGTAAACGAACAGGCAGAGGTAAAGCGTTTTAGGATTTGTCAAACTTCGTGGTGTCCAAACGTGCAGTCGAGACGCCTGAATGCGAGTAGAGACAAGTTTCGTAAATTAGGCCGATTTTTGCAACGAAAATTTTTACTGACAATGTTATTAAAACTTTCACAAAATGTTATTAAACCAAAAAAGTGTCCACGTTGTCCCTGTCGTAGTTTCCAAAGTTTTTATACATATATTTACAATAAGTACCGGTATTCGATAAAATAAATTGTAGTAAATATTTTCTGAAACGTACAAAATTTGTAGTTTCAAAAATTTTTTTAAACGTTTAAACAAACTTTACTGCACATCTCCATTCACTTCAGAGCATATATTGAGGATTTTGTCGTTTATAGCTGTTGAGTGTAAACACGTTTCCAACTTCGAATTTTTTTCTATCCTGAACAGAGCTACGCCAGAGATAATCCGATTAAAAGTCGATTTAAAGCACCAAGATCTCGTGACGCATTAAGTTAAGCCCAAATTCCATTACGCCGACTTTCACCGAAACTTCCCCGCAGGGAAAGTCGCCGACACAAATCATGATCGCCTTTGTCGAGAACAGTGCGAACACCTTGGAATTTGGTAATCGGCCCCTGGAGAAAATTCTGAATAAAATTGTCGCGGCATGCTAAATTGAATTGCTATCCAAGAAAATCCAATTTTCAGAATAGTATAGAAACTGAAACAAACCGCAACTGATTGGATTTTTCGCCGGGTCTTGTTAGTACAGTTACTCTGAGTAACATACTGCGGATTTAAAAGGCAAAGGGATGAACCATGTTTCCAAAATTGCCCCGGTATGCCAAAAGTGCATGAAAACTTTTCTCATCAGATGCGTTCTATGACATTTAAAATGTTTTCAATTCGATTTCAATTGAGGCCTTGCCTCGGACTCTATAAGGAGCTCGCGACGCTTTCTTACCACCCCCAGAACATATGGACTGGACAAGCGTACTCGAGGTATGAATATATTACAGCGCAGAAGCAATTTAGCACCGAGAAGGACTTAAAATACACTAAAACACGCATTTCCTGACCCAAAAATTTAAAAAAAACAAGTTCTGGCAATGGTAAGTCACTTATCCCAATATCCAACCCCGCATAGGCTATTCTCGGCGCCTGTAGCGCCTTTATTCTTGCGCCTTCAGCGCTTGACTTGCCCCCCACCAATCAAAATTCTGGATTCGAACTTTTGACATTTGCCTTAGACGTCGACTTATTGTTTCTCTGTGTTCGTTTCGATGCAGTAATAAGTTTGTTGGTCATTAGCTCTGTATAAGATTTTACTATTATTAATTGTTAAATTTCAACTATTTCTCCCTTCGCCAGTGGCGTAGAGAAGGGAAGGGGAGCTGGAGCCCCTACCCCGTCTCAATCCTCCGGACAATACATAAGCACACGTTTGGACTGCACTAAACTTGCCAATTTGTTTAGTTGATTCTCAAAAAAATGATAAAAATTGTGGCCATCAAATCTCATATTTTAAAGCCAAAATGCACCAAATTCGATTTTAGCTGTGTTCCAGACCCAGCTGGAGGAGCTCACAGCAATCCCCAAACCTCCTAGCTGAATTTAGGGGGCCCTCTTCTAAAAGAAAAGGGAGAAAAAAAAGAAAAAAGGAACTGAAAAGGGAAAAGGCAAGGAGAAAAGGTAAAGAAAAGAAAGGGACGGAAAGGGGGAAAGGGAAGGGAAAGGGAGACGAGCTTTCCAATTGACATTTCTGACTAGGCCCCGTATGCCGCTGCTTTTCGCTGCCTTTTATTTTATATATATAAAAAACTGTGTCAGGTCGATGTGATGATATCAGTCCTATAAAACAGCAAAAATCATTTGCGTAATCTTAGTTACATATATATTTGCTGTTTTATTGCCAAAAGTCGGGGAATGAGCCTGACGCATGTAAAAAGCGCTTTAGCAGAATCCGTATCTTTACCTTTTACCTTTTTAAGGCAGAGCAGTATACCCTCGGTCGGGTACAGAACGTTGGATGTGTCTACTACTGCTGCTGCTCGTATTACGCTCGTTATACCTGGAAATCAAGGTTGGCTGTGGTAAATTTCGAAGGACGTCATCTAATTGCCAAACCCTCAACCCGCACCTCCGTCGAATGCAAGGATGTTGGTGATATTTGTTGTACAAACCGAGTTATAGCCAATTTTGTCCCAAATTTCGTTGCCATGGCAACGGGATCAATTAGGGGTAAATATAAATGTCGCCGTTAATTAGGCCGTTCCCGAAAACCTTATCCTAGAACCAAAAAATTACGACTTTATCTTGCACACAACCGAAGTTATGACAGTTTAAAGAATTTTTTAATTTTCTCCATAAGCGCCATTGTATTTTTTCGAATTTTTCGAATAAATAAATCAAAAATTAAATTTTTATTTTGTAACATTAAAAAAGCACTTTCTTGCGCAGAACCGCGCCATTTGACGTATTAAGCGTAAAAATCGGTTTAACGGACTCGCCTGTAGACGAGTTCAAGCATTAAAAAGTGTAGTAAACTTCGAACAGGATTTCACCTATATGGGGAGCAAAAGCCCCTGAGCGGATTGAGCCAAATTTTTTTCGTGGTAAAAGTCCACGACGTAATCACGCCATTCAAATTTGGTGACGATCGGTTCAGGGGTTTTTGGTCGGCTGTAGTGTAGGTCAAATTTTGCTTTTTCCCATTGACTTTGAAGGTCGTCCTTACAACACTCACACTATCGTGTGAGGTGTGATTTACACGCATCGCAGGCCTATAGTATCACTTGCTGTATTAGGCCAACTATTCTTAACCGTTGTGTTTTTCACAATATTAACAATATTAACAGTCGTATTTTACGCATTTAGCTATTCGGCTGCAGAGTGTGTTTAGCAAAAATCTGTACAGTTCATTTTGTATTCTGCGTTTACATGCAGCATACAGACGCATATTGCGAGTAGTAAGTATTAGGCCTACGGCACGCTAGTAGCCCGGTCATCTGGGACCCTACATCCAAATAGCGAGTAGTCTGCCACAACAGTACAGCACATGGTCACTGCCACTGCCACGAAACATTAGCGTACGCTATACAGCTCCCTGGGCACCCAACCACGCTTATTTGTCAGACACAGACGGACAGATAGAGAAAAGATAGCAAAAATATTGTAAACAGGTCAACACATGCACGTGTAGACAATGAAACCGCTACGTGTGTTCTGAAACTAATTCCAAATTACACCAGAACCTTTATAAGCGACTTAGGCTGCATGAATTAATCGGTAAAGCCAGCATTGGCGACAAAACTGTACTCAGATGAAACAAAATCGCGTTCCATTTGCATGCAATTGTGTTTTTAGTTTTGTTGTAGCTTTAACACAAATCTGGAGTCCTCTTAACAAAAATTTTGTCTCAACACATTTTATTGGTTTACTTACTGACTGGGGTATATGCTATCAATATCAACGGTCTACAGTGGTATTATAAAGCTGCGTTTTTGATGCCTAACGCGTTAATAGTTTTGGCTAAAAGTTTTAATTCCTGCTGACGGCACGCCGACGAAAAATTCGAAAAAGTCAGCAACTATTAGCCAAAACTATTAAAACTGTTAAAAGTATTAGTCGACATGCATAAATTAGCGTATTTATAATATACTTGTCTATGAACTAACACTAACGCGTTAGGCATCAAAACGCAGCTTAAGTGAGTGGTAAGGCTGTTCATTTAGCAGTCAGTGGTTTAACGCAATTATTTCACTTATGGTCGTTTTACTGTGGCCTAAACGCTGTCGTTTGTGCAGTCGCGCTTGACTGCACCCATTATTCCACTGTACGATATCGCGGACGGCAGCGATATCATTGTTTGTTAGCTTAATATTGAGCATTAACGTTTTGCAATATTGGCCCATTATTGGCGAATCAGTATTGGCACGATGTTGCGGAGGCGACGGTTTGTAAATATCGCGCCAACATTGGTTTCCAATATTGAACCTATATTGTTCTGGAATATCGGTCCAATATTGGGCCAATATTGTTTGCCAATATTGGTTCAATATCACCACGTGGATTGTGGACGTTTTGTCTATTGGGGGCCAATATTAGTGCAATATAGGCAAAGCGTCCACATGGTGATATTGGACCAATATTCGCAACCAATATTGGCCCAATAATGCGTGCAATATTGGACCAATATCGTGCCAATATTGCTTGCTGCAAAGGAATAGTGCGAGCTTGGAATAACGAAACCATAGTTTTGTCCCAAGATCGAAACTTGCAGCCTTGGTCGTAATGTCTAGTCTATGTGGTCTTGGTAGGTCTATAATGCTTAAAGTTTCGATCTATGCTTGACTATTTTTATTGCATTGTATATATTGTAAGTATTAGTGTGTTGTCTTTGTATGTATGTATGTATGTATAATGTATTATGCCAATCCAGCCACTGGCTGCCATACACAATAAGCCGTATTATTATTGTCTTGAAATTTCAATCGCAAGTCAATCTATTCACGTAGGGCCCAACAATCATGCGCTAAACAAAAACTACTAAATAAACAACCGAAAACGTGATTAGTACAGTAATTTGTCAGAATTTTAGTACAATATGAACAACATCATATAACTTCTAGTAATTTTACACCAATCAAACATACGTAAATTCGTGATTATCGCATATAGTCAATATAATCAGTGCTCATAAGGTATCCGAAAAGTTTCTTCTGCTTAAGTAGACATAGGGTGGGCCAAAAAATGGTACCATTTTTGTATACCTCATAACTTCACCAAATATTAACCAATTTTAATTCTTTCACTCTCAGAATCAGGAGACAATTTGCAATAAAACTCTTACTACAAATCCCACCACACCCTAAGTGTGTCACTACACTACCTTGTGAAATGTCAGCGTCTTAAGAATAACAATCAAAAACAAGACGACTTTGTAACCGCACATTTTAAAAAAATTAACAGCAGAAACAACGCGCTTGTTGTCTCAGTTATTGTCTAGAAATCACATCTTTACAGTTTTCACATTAAATTTCCAATGTGTCCGCCTTGCTGCTGGACGACGCATCGAAACTGGCGACGCCACTGACCAATGGCGCGATCAACTAAACGCTGCGGCACTTTGCCCCACTCAGCGACAACGGCTTTCTTTAGCTGGTTGACTGTCGTGAATCGTCAATATTGATAGGCCATCTGTTGAAAGGCATCCCGAACAGCATAATCAACTGGATTTAAGTTTGGGTTGTTTGGGGGTCACATACCAGGCTCGATCAACGTTGATCACCCAACCGGTCCGTGGCGTCGCCGGCTTGAGTGCATCATCTGAGATTTCACGAGGTAGTGTAGCGACACACTTAAGGTGTGGTGAGATATGTAGTAACAGTTTCATTACAAATTGTCTCCTGATTCTGACATTGAAAGAATTTTGAAAATCGGTTGATATTTGGTGAAGTTATAAGGCGTACAATAAATGGTGCCATTTTTTGGCCCACCCTGTACAGTACGACACGACATTGACTGCAATCGATGGATACAGTATCTTCATTTTTGACAGAAGCCTAACTCAATATTTTAGAAATTCCAAAAGAACACAGTACTTTCAAATAAAAGCAAAACAACTAGGCTATATCACATTATAGCATAAGAAAAGTTGCGAAATACTCTAAAAGTGATGCACGTACAACAAATAACAATATGCAGTATTGATATTAACACGTCACTGTAATAATGCTGTTGTCCAATAGGCCCTAACGATGTCTTAATTGCGTCGTGATGGCATTAACAGACAACAGCCACATTACTTGATATTTACCGTAATTAAACCTAAAATGCACTAAACATCAGTTTATACACTTGTTAACGGCAATATTAAAGAACTCGCACATCGAAAACAGCAAAAATCATAAAAGGTGACATTGCCCGCATCACACTGACTGTGCTCTGCGTAGGCCTACAATACTTTCACAATCATAATACAATTCACGATACCGTAGGTAACTTAGTATCAGTAACGGGGGGTCCACTCCGTTACCCCCCAATTTAACCCCCCTTTAGGCTGCCCATGGGGTAGGTAAGGGGCAAGGTATGGGCGCAGGTACCTAAGGCCACGTGGTCGGAGTCTGCGACCGCGCAACACAGAAGGCGCCATAGACAGACAGACAGACAGACACACATTATAGTAAGATGCACTATCACTACAACGGCATTGGTGAAATAAGTTTCTGCTCTTTGATTCCGAGTGCTCCTAATTGAAATAAGCTTATTGTTATTAAACAAAATCGCCGCCGCTGCAAGCGATTATTGCTGCATATTTCTCCGTACTTAGTGTGGTCGGTCTGTCGTCTGTCAGATCCATGCGACGAATTCAGATGCCAGTTGCCAGCTACACTTCTTGTAGAGTCGAGTCACACACTTAATCTCTGACATCTAGAAAAGGGGATATTTAGGGGGTCAAACCCCCTAGCCAAAATATGCAATTCCAAATTGCACCCAAACCAAACCGCCAGTCCTTTGCTGTCACCTGTTCTGGCAAATACAAACGAACGATTCCGCCGATTCCGCCTTTTGCCAAATTACTTTTGTCCTTCTTATTACTATAACGATTATTAAAATGTTTCCAAGATGATACGAATATAAAAAAGTAAGTGGAGAGAGAGTGTTGTAAATGTGTAGTGAAGCGGACAGTTTCAAGCGGTCAGGTCCTGCATCAGTGCGTCGGCCCGTACCACCTGTACCTGCTGCTCATTGCTCCGCCCCCCGGCAGGTGCCCCCGGCCCAGCATCAGGATGATTGACAGCTGCAGCTGCTGCAGCAGCTGCTGTTGGTGGTGCAGCTTGGCGCCAGTTGAGTGCGCCGATGAGCGCCCGGTACTCTACTTGTCCCGCCTCATTGACCGGCATTCTGAACATTAACAACCACGCATACCCACAACAGAATTCAGCGTTGTCACTCATGGGAAAAACTGCAGGGCATGCGCCATTACAATACTCACTCTTGATATTTGTAAAGAGATTTGACTGATGCGTCGAGTTCAGAAGAAAACGTCGAAAAAATCACACTTACGAAAAACTGAAGAAAAAATAAAATTGTAAGTAAAACCTACAAAACTTATGCATAACTAACGTAGAGACTGAAAAGACAAACTCCATGAAAATTTAGGAATAGGCCTATCTTTAAAACATTGTTAGAAAGTTTTATTTAAATTGAGTCCCAAGCTTTAAGTTTCCACAGTCTGAAAAGTGTTATACATAACACCAAAAAACTCTAGAAATAGAATTCCAGCAGATATAATATATACTGACGCCTGTATGACGGCTCGCAGTACATCGAGTTCAACAGGAACACGCATTGCCAGAAAGACGGCTCTCAGACGCTGCTGACCGATAAAGCCCGACCTATAACAGAAAACCACACACAACGGGTGTTGGGTTGCAAAAGTTTTTGTCACGATTCTATTAAATACTGACCTATTTTCAAAATTCTTTCGTCACCCTGCAGTAACTGTCAGTTTTTAAATTATCACTTCTCATATTTCAACCGCACGTCGCTTACCACCTTGTGAAAAATAGTCAGCTTAAGAATATATAAAAATGAGTTACAAAGTAACTTTTAGTATTCTAAAACTGACTACATTTCAAGTTGTCATTTGGCTAGTAAATGTTTTTTGGGGAAAATCAGTTAGTGTTTGATAAAGTTATAAATGCATGAAATATAGAGGCTTACTTTGTTACAGATGTCACGATATAAGCTTAACTCAATACTAATTTCTAGTTTAATTCGTAAGGCGCAGAACCTGAAAAGAAACAGCGAAGCAGTTCTTTAATCTTTGATTTTTTGACAAGTGTAGCCGGTAAAGTTGTAAACCTGTTAATGTCAAAGTGCATGCACTGATGTTCAATGCTCGTGAATTCGTCAAAACCGTTTCGTTTCAATTGTTCCTGCAGCATTCCGATCATCGCGTCCACACTGCCGCTATCCTCCATGCCACGATCCTGGTAGTATCTGTCGGACAACATTTATACAACATAAATATACTGCACTCAATGCACCCACAAAATGTTATGGAGACACGGAGTGGACGTGCTCTGTGTCCAATAACGCAGAGATAAAATCGAAATTTTTCATGATCAAGACTAAAACTACTTTTTTCCGAACCAAGACCAAGACCAAGACTTTATTGTTTGTTTTCAATGCACCTCACGACGAAGACCTTGGTCCCGAGAAATACACCGGTACAATACATGCCGATAACTTTGTTTGTACTCGTTTGGACTGTTGAACAAACGTCACTCGAAAAAAAACAGAGAAAACAGTATTTAGTAATTTCAGCTATACAACAAAGTAAAGTTGTAAACAGACGCCGGTTAAATATGAGTTCTTACACAAGACATGAGTCCACTGCAACATTTAAAAGATAGAGATGCGAGAGCTCTGATTGTTTCAAATTATTCTATGTATGTTACCTGGCCAGGGTGATGATCTCATGGTCAGTTAGGCGACCCTGAGAGATGGTGGAGATCATCTGATGAAAGTCTTCGAAGGTCAGAGCGCCATAACCAGTCAGTTCACTAAGTCGCGTCGGGTCAACCGTCTGCTTTAGTCGAGACATGATCAGCTCGATGTCGGCCATCGGAAACTAAACAGGAACCCAGAAAAAAACATAATTTTTTTCAAACAGAATTATTATCCAGCAAAAGCAGCTGTCGGGACCACTCCATTCTGTCTCACTTTGAAATCGATCTTTGCGTTAATTGGCCGTCTTTCAGTGCGTGTTTTATGTGCATCACTGCATGAATTTGATAATATATAAATGAGAAAGAGACAAAAAGCATAACAGTCCGAACAACGAACAATCTCTCGAGATAAAGTCTACTCAGAGGTGTAATGTGCTTCAAAATAATTTGTGGAAAAATACACTACCTGTGAATACATCTGATCAAATTTCGAACTGTCCTCATTAGCAGACTGCAAAAGTGAATTATGTAAATCATTCTGCAAAAGTACGACTGTTCTTAACAGCAACAGTTGCCTACATTGTATGTTAACTCCCCTCACTCAGAGGTATCTCTCAGAGGTATTTGATATCGACCAACATTTCACCATCCCCCAAAACTTCTAGCTTTAGCCATTATTTCACACATCATCAACAATGGTTCTTGGACTGAAACTTTCGTTTTCCATGTTACTGACTTTAAAACCCTCAGAAAAATGAAAACGCCGAGAACATCACCAACATTTTTCTTAATATTCAAAACATTTTAAACACTGCTTTCAATCGACAGCTTCTGATATGATCGATTACACACTGCAGTTTTCCTTTGTTCTCGTTATACAGGGTGTTCCAAAAAAACGGATACCCAGTTTTATTTTTGGGATAACTTTGGTAATTCAGCACCGATTTTAACCATTCTTTCACTGTTACAAACAGAAATTTATGGCGCGTAAATGTAAAGTTCTTTTATCCACCGCACTTTTATTATGTAATCACATTACCTAGCAAAACAGTTCTCAGTTCGTAAGCCCATGATCAAACAGCGAGCATCCTTTGTTATTCTGCCCATATCAAACGATTTATTCTAAAAATTATTACTGGTAAACAAAGTAAATAAACACAATATGACGTAACAATGACGTCACAAGGCACTACTGTGAATAAGTA
>Ga0056128_1010579_pt1 | contig 11488 bp, 5 predicted proteins | sample WorMetLIZISLAND2_FD_71113 | JGI IMG/M metagenome (GOLD analysis project Ga0056128, IMG submission 71113) | Marine gutless worms symbiont microbial communities from Max Planck institute for Marine Microbiology, Germany - Olavius geniculatus... ... | reverse complement strand
TCCAAGTCTTGTGATGGCTCTGCTTGTCCGAGATGCCGTTCAAGTGCTACTCTGTACGCATTACTAATTCCTTCATCACTGAGTCTAGCAATGTCCCTTCGCTTTCTGAATTGTGCTTTGCCCTATACTGCTGGCCTAATTTGAGCACCGACGTCTGCGGAGAGAATAATATTTTCCGTTCCTCTGCCTTGTTCGCTCAGTATTAAACGCAGCCAAACTCGTACATTATAAATAATATTTCTACAACATTAGAACTATTATTTAATGTGTAAGTTTTTGACGAATGCAAAATGAAAGAGCTGACTGGGACATCGATAGAGAAGTCGAGTTTGCACGATATCTCCTACACTGAGCGCTCGACGTTGTCCAATGTCCAGTTCTGACTGCCGCACGACGATAGTATCCATGCCGTTCTTGCTGAACGTGTTCTGCACGCACAAACGAACTGCAAACAGCAAAAATATGTCGTTCCACACCACCTTGAACGTTTTAACCAGACACACTAGACTTACGCGTAATGCTCATACCGTTTGCCAGGCAGATTAAACAATTTAGGCTACTACGCGCACGCTGATGCCGTATTTAAATTATGCATTCGTCGTACTAAAGACGGTTAGCATCAAAGACAGAAAACTCGAAACAGCATAAATGCGATTTCTGTCTTGTTCTGGGTTGTGGTAAAAGATATGATATGTAGCAAGATCAGTACTGGAACAAGAAAGCTTAAACCTACCGGTTATATGACAGTACGTTTTTATGTTGTATGTGCGAAAGCTACAGACCTGTTTGTAATGCATGATGGACTGCAGATCGTACGGCTGACCGAGCGAGTTGATTTCGTGTGACGATTTCTTGGCGAAGTTCTCCAGCCGACCACGCAGCACGTTCTGCCGCTGTATCTCAATGTATTTGTCACGATCAGGTCTGCACGCCACAGACCGTTTTTGTCTAAATCAAACGGTTTGATTTAATTGTCACTAAGCTGTTCTTTAAGTCCGACCTGTGAGCAATACAGTAAACGTTGAGGTCAAGACGAGAAAGACAGTCACATCATCTGCAGAGAAAAAGACAGAAATTGGCAGATTTGTTTTTTTCTCAACGGTTGGCGGAAACTGTGGGCTTATCTCGGGTACAGCAACATTAAAACCGAGCAGCTGACTGGACTATAGAAAATAGAGCAGCGGTGCAGTAAACTGGTCGTGAATCGTGATAGCGCAGCCGTATTATAGTGACGTATGGTGACGTACCGGCTGTGCTCGTGCCAGAATCCGACGACGTGACCAAGCTCGTGCACGATAACGCCGTACGTAGCACAGTGAGCACTTAGCGTCACTTCCTGCCAGCCGCCGCCCATACGACCCACGAACGAACAACAACTGCATAGTTACGCACACTGCATAGCACTCTGCATCAAGCATTGAGACAAGCCCAAATCACAATTTCTTCGACTTGGCGTAGATCTGTTGCACTGTGCACAGGACGCCATACTGCAAACTGCATAGCAAATCCGCAACGTCTTCGCGACAAGTCAAGGTGCTCACTGACACAGAACATGCAGTAGCCAATACGTAATGAATAGGTTAGGCCTATAGTTTACCAGCAATAACACTGAAATTTTCGTACGTAAATATTTTGAATTATCGTCGTTTTTACGTTGACGGTTTAACGTAGACAACAGAGTTTTAAATAAAAATGCGTTTATAAATGTTTAGTATAAATGTGCTGGTAATCGTAGCACAGTCGTACACTATCGTGTCGCGATTGGCGTTTATATGCTAGATCGCATTCTGTTAACATTCAGTTACAATATGTTAACAGGCCAGGGTTTGCATGCACTACAGTGTATATTGCACTGCTGGGGTGATTAAGCGAGTACGCAGTACGTACGGGCCTACCACTCCAAACACTGCGGTATCGTACATAAATCACGCTTAAATCTACACCGCCGATTGCTTTATGACGCACGATTGCAGCTGAAACTTACCAAAACAGTAGGCCCCGCCCACTACCAGTGCAAATTGAGTGTGGTTCAACATGTACGTGCAGACCACTCGCTTACCCGCAGCGCCCGTCGTTGAATACGATAAAATCCGGCTGAGTTGTTCTGTTGACAAATCGAATACACGTCTGAGTTTCCCAATGACTCATTGCAGCTTCAATGTTACGAACCACCTCGTCTGTACAAACACAATTAAATCCTATTACGTTTGTTGCATGGCATTTAAATATAACTAAATGTATTTTTTAATTTTAATAAAAAAATTCCTTCTCTTCAAATGTACCGTACTTTAGTGCAGACTGTGCAGTGTGTACACTTAGTATTTTAAATAAATAGGCCTAAATACATTTCAAAAATGACAATGAATACAATGTATTAGTTAGAATGTTAGTTTAACTGGCAAAAATGCAAATCGGCTCATAATGTACAGCTGTTATGCTCCACGGCCAAAGTATGGATCAGTGGCGTCGTGTTAGAGAAAGGGCGGGTAGGGGAAAAAGCTGGGGCAATCCCCTAAATTTTAGCTTGTGTGAAAATTTTTTGTTTCAAAAATGCAAAATGTAGGGCTAAAATCCCTTATGTTTAAGGTTATACGCAAACAGAATTATCGCAATTATATGTACAACGGAACCTGACCGGTGACGTTGCCTATGGCGTAAGGTATCGTTGCGTTCGGCCACAGTTTCCTCGCCAGCGCCGTCGCAGCTCGCTTCTGTCGACCACCACGAATCTGCAGCCCAGCAGCCGTGGACTAATAAGCTTATACTGTATATCAACTTTTATTCACCAAAATAAATCGAGCCTTTGTACAATTATGTCGTCTGTCTGTCTGTAACACATGAATTTTGGCTAAACGGTACGGTTCAGAAATCGGCAATGGTACAGCAGGACCATTGCCGATTCCTGGCGACTTTCTGTATGCTGCCTATAGTAACCATGTTTCTATCTGCAGCGGTTTGGCCTCAATTTTAAATGCAAAGTGGCTGCCTGCAACCATCACCCACGTGCACCGAATTGCAGTATTGCATCCCAGCGTTCAGTGTAGAGTTCGATATAACAGCGTCGCCATAGCGTGCACTGTAGTCACGCTGGGAAATCGTTTTTTTCCGCGTCCGAAAGTCGGACGCTGACCTTCGGATATTTACTTTTATTTGTATTTTAATATGTAATAAACACTCACGACAAACGCGCGAGAACAATAACATAGAAAAACAGTGAAAGAAAAACTACAGACATTACTAAGGGAGACAAAAGAAACACAGAAAATACATGATAAACAGACTACAAATGAACAAACTAATAACAGTTGCTAAATAAAATTATATTGATAAATCTCTGTTAGTGCAGTTCAGATGTTACATAGGCCAGGCGTTATAGACGGTACGAGCGGCCCACTTTAGCGAAAGCTGGGCTTTTGTACTAAATAAGTAAAACATGCGGCTATCGAAGGCAATATTTTGCAATCTCCAGATACCAGGGATTGCCAGGTCGGGTTAACAGCTAGTAGCCTATGTTGTGCTAAACTAAAAATTACGCGCAAACTATGTAGTAGAACGCGGGCGAGCTTAATACACGTACGTCGTTTGATAATGATGATATGTTCACTGGTAGGAAGCCGTCGGCGACGATCTCAGGATACCAGTTGCCAAGTCCTTGAGTGCTGCCCGACTCAACGCGATCTACCATGCAATACGGCATCGTAGTAGTCGGGGAGCTGACAGGGGTTACCATGCACCCCTTCTCACTCCATAGCAACCATTGCTAAGTGATAAATACACCGTTAAATTCCTTGTAATTCGTGACCTATGAACAGTTTATTATAGTCATAATATTCGACACATTCAGACACTTATCTTCGTTATAGACACACTAAGCTTGTTGCTAATGGTTTTCAGTTGTCATAACAACAAAAGACTGGTAAGCACCCTGTATCCTAAATTTTTTTTCTGTTAACATAATTTTTTTTAAAGTTTAGCTTTTAGAGTACAATAAAATATGCATGTGGTTTAATCCCAGAGGGGGTGCATGGTAACCCTTGTCAGCTCCCCGACTATAGCACACATGATCTCGTTCTCGCAAACTCAGAGCCACAACTGCACATAGGCCTAGGTGTGATCACTTGACAAGAAACAGAGGCTGAAAATTATGCGTCTGTGTACAGGGTGGGCCAAAAAACCGGACCTGTTTGAGCGTTGATAACTCAGCGATGGTTAGTGGTAGAAAAACCTGTAATACGTCAAAAGTTTCAGAATGCTGCAAAAAATAAACGACAAATTTGCATAGTGAAGCATTTAAATATTCTTTGCCTAATTTGCATAAATATTCATTACCCCGAAATTCTGCCAAATTTGACTGTAACACATGGATTTAACATGGACATTTGAGCTTTTATAACTTAGCGATGTTTATTGATGGAAAGACACGTAATATGCCAAAAGTTTCAAAATTGTGTACAGAAAAAGTGTACAACTTGCATGTCTCAGCATTTAAAAATTCTAGGCCTGATTTACACAAATCTACCCCACCCCTAATATCATGCTAAATTGGCAGTAACGCATAAATTTAAGTTGATTTTCATTCAGCATACAGTGAAATATCAACAATCATTAACACATACATTGAGTTTAGATGAAATTCGACATAGGCAGTTGCCCAGCTTTTGCATTCATAACCGTTATCAGTTCTTTTAGACAGCTGATCGATCTCTGAAGTCATTGTGTTCAGGATCAGCTGAGCCCAGCATTCTATTAGCGCACACGTTTTAGCTGGTCAGTTACTGAAATTTTGTGGCCATGCTATTTGTTGCAATGCCCCACACTGAATAATTCACAGAATTTAAATCTGGACTTTTTGGCAATGAGTTTTTGAGTTCAATGAACTCGGGCACATGGGAGTGCAGGCAAATGCCTAATTTCAAAGGTAATGAAGATTTATGCAAATTAGGCAAAGAATATTTAAATGATTTGATATGCAAGTTCGGCCCTTTTTGTCTACAACATTCTAAAACTTTTGACATATACACGTCTTTCTACGGATAACCATCGCTGAGTTATCAACGCTCAAACAGGTCCGGTTTTTTTTGGCCCACCCTGTATTATAGTGATAATAATGATGATAGTATTGTAATGTAGCGTACGTATGTATACCGCGACTGTGAGTAGATGATGAATCAGTTGATATTTCAGACTGCACCGCATACAAGACCAAGAGAACGGTACGCACGTCCAATGAGATGCAATGACGTAGCATCCGAGCTGCGGCGTACATTGCTACATGTTGACTTCATCGCTAATCTGTCCGTGTCTGTGAAAATGATCAGATGTGTTGACGCAGCTATGTAATAATGACGGGCATAAACACTCACGCGCCGGATGACGACGTTTCCTGTTTAATCGGATTTAGACCTATCGCCGTAGGTGAGCTGAACACTATCGGTCGATTTTCTCTGTGCTTTAGCATACGTGGTTATACGTATGGCGACGTACGTGTAGGCCTAACTGCTTGCCTAGCGTGATTCCATAAAATTCACTATCAACGGTACCAAGAGCAGCCAGTCGTCAACGGTCAACATGCATAGAACTAAAAAAAATACTCCGGACCAACTCGTACAAAAAAAACTCTCTGACGTGTCATATTCAAGTATCGATTCTGTTGACATACAGTCAGCGATTGGAATTGTCTTTCTGACGACACTGTCTATAAGCTTACACATCATTCCCCAAGCAATTAAGTGATTCAAAAAAGCCCACTTATCGCTAGGGTGGGCAGATATAATACCGCTTATATCTGAAGGCCAGCGTTTGACTTCCGATCGTGAAAAGGTAGTGATTTATCATAATACGCTACGTCAACGCTGCTATAGGTCTATAGAACGCTATTAACAACACCAGGATACGATACGTGGATTCGGCGCAACGTTGGTGACTGATGGCTGCAGGCAGCAACTTTGCATTCAAAATTGCGGCCAAACCGCTAGCTGCAGGTAGAGACATGGTTATTTTAGTGACAGCCTATAGTGTTGAACCCGGAGTTTGCACCTATTTTAGTTAATTTGCTGTAAATTTTGTTTTCAATCGTCTACCGGCGGTTGATTGTCACCTACCGACGGTTGATTGTCGTCAACCGATCGGTTGTCAACCGATTCGGTAGGTCGTCGTCAACCGTGCCAACCCACGGTTGACGGCCAGTATATAAGACTGTCGTAGTTACGGCCTAGGGTTAGTCCGTCATGGGTTAGTTTGTCGTTAGTCCGTTGTTGGTTAGATTGTGGTTAGTTAGTCTGTGATGAGTCATGGGTTGGACAGTGATTAGACTGTTATGAGTCCTGCGATTATTTACTTTGATTGTCATCAGTAGGCCTAATTAGAGACAATGTGAAGTTGAGATTTGGCACCGATGCTGAACGTTGATTGAACGAACATAATGTTACTGTTGATACGTTGATTGAAAAGAAAAATGGCTGTCGTCAAAGAACGTTTTGCTGATTGTAAAATCGGTCGCCCAAATAACCGATCGACCGCTAACACCACCAAGGCTATCAACCATAGTGGCCGCCCACGTCGCCTTACCACGACTGTGATAACTTCGTCGTCGCCGCCGTTACAGAGGCCGTCCATAACAACAGAAACTCGTCATCACCCTATCCAACAATAGGCTTACTATCGCCGACCCCATACGACGTACGGTTTTGCCACGCCCACAATACGTGCGTTACAGATGACGACAGACTGCAGAGAGACAACAGACGACACATGGTACCCAAAACTCGACCTAACACTCTTTGTATTGGAGGTACTCGGTGTACTGATATTAGTGCAAAAGAGCCACAGTATTTTCATGAAGAGTCAGACTCAAAGACACTGATGTAGGCCTCTTCTGTTTTATCAGCAGTGTCGACCGCTAGCGCTCTAGGCCTATATGTCGTGGACGTTTTTAAACTATCTATATGCTTTCAGCACTGTGGAATGCAAATAGTGACCACTGGTTAGAAGCCTTCAACTCGTTGAAGTTTGAGTTTATTTGACCATACTCAAGTGAAAGAAAAATTAGGCTTTATGTGTAACTGTAAAGACATTAAGTACAGATACGGTACTTGCAATTTTTCTGATAGGTCCCTCTCTAACATCTAAGTTTCGTATTTAATTCCGTTTTAGATTCAGTCATTTTTACTATTTCCTATTGTTTGTTTACAGTTTACTGTCAATATTCAGTATTTTTCATTGTAATTATTATTACTCACTGTTTTTACCTTTTTATGCTTTATTTTTAACGGTATCGTTGTTTATTTTTTAAGTTTCTGCTTCGTCATATTTATCTTAACCACTGCAACAGTTGGCGGATTACGAGTCGAGACTGAATGGCTAATATGTTGATGCACAGGAAATAACTCGCCACGACGGTGTAGCCTAGATAATGTAGATACTGCCTGTGTTGTGTACTTTTATTTCTCTTTCACGAATGACAACATATCCTTGAGCATTGCGGGAATTAATGTCAGCAGAAAGACCTGTGTAAACTTTAGTAGAAGAGCTGATCATCTAGTATTAATTGTATATTTTGCTTCATCCTATCTCTCACTGCTGTGTCTGCAGCGTTATAACCACCAATAATCTCACTCCAGTCAAGCATGACAATTAAAATGCATTTCATATCTGTTTGTTGCACACACATTCCATGCAGAATACACCATTGATCACAAAAACCACGTTTCGTTATGGTCAGAGTTTAGTACATCAGCATAATACACTCTAAGCCATGGTGAAGCATAGGTATTTATAGAACAGTTTGAAAGTTTGCTGGTGCTGTGTGTTCATTTTGCAGGATATGTTGCATAAAAAGCTAACATGGCAAACTCTTCGTGTATTTCCTGCAGCTGTCAAATGTCTTAGCACTCAGGACAATGCTGGGTTAAAAATGTCATCACATTCAACTGGTGCTTCATTAACAGTCAACAGTGTACATGTTCCTGTGAATGGAAGCTTTGCTAGGGTCGGCTATGCTGATCTTGGTTGTTCTCAGGGTGCGGTGTGCTTAGCACTGCATGGTTCTCCAGGAGACATTCATCATATGACACATCTTGCTCCTGCACTCACTGCAGCTGGCTTTCGTCTGGTGATACCCGAATTTCCAGGTAGGATTCTTGATGAAAATAAATACTGGGAGAAAAAGTAGAATGATGGGACTGTTAGGTGGTGAGCTAGTTAACATTGTTTAACATTTACTTTCGTTGATCTTGATTTAGTGATTGTGAGAGGTGGCGAGATGGACAGACAGTAGACACAATTGTTGTAATGTTTATTCATGTTGTGCATTGACACTACAGGGTGGGCCAAAAAACGTGGCACTTTACTTTTGTGCATATCTTCACCAATTATTGATCGATTTTCACAATTCTTTCACTGGCACACTGTGCAGACAATATGCAATAACGTGATTACATATCCTGCCACACCATAAATGCGTCTCTACACTACTTTGTGAAATATCAATAAAATGTGCATACATATTGATAATAGCAAACAAACATTTTGGTAAAATTGAAAAAAAATTCAGACCGACATTCCAATGAATGGTCTGTATGACACTAAACTTTGTGGGTCTAACACAGTCTAGTGTCATACAGATCATCCATCAGAATGTTGGTTTGAAGTGTTTTTTCGTTTATTTAAATATTTGTTATTATCGTTAGTTTTTGCTTACATTTATATCTCACAAGGTAGTGTAGAAATGCATTTACCGTGTGGTGGGATATATAATAATGACGTTATTGCAAATTGTCTCCAGAGTGCACCAGTGAAAGAATTTTGAAAATTGGTCAATAATCAGCAAAGATATTGACAAAAGTAAAGTGTCACGTTTTTATGGCCCACAGTGTAGAATATGTTGTTGTTTGATGCTGTTTTGCAGGTTATGGTAATACTGAGGTGGAGGATGAAAATGCTTTCGATCAGACTAATGAGGCCAGAATTGAGCTTGTGCTAAACTTTCTGTCTGCCATTAAAGTTAGCAGGTATTCCATATTTACATACATGCAGACAGGGTGGTGCATAAAAAGTGGAAGATATACCATGGTGTTTCATAAAAAAGACCCCTTTTTGTTTTTTTTTCATAATTCACTCAAATGATGAGCAATTTATGTGAAATTTTTACCAGTTGTAGCTGAATAAATACTAATTTGAAATGTTTTAACAAAACATGGCAGTTGATTAAAAATCATTAATAATAATTTAAATATCATTAATAATATTTTAAAAATCTGGTTTGTTGGTGTCAAATATTTGAAGTTTACAGTTGCAGCCACAAAAACGCGCAAAGCGATCGAATTTGCGTGTCTGTGGGGATAGTTGGTCTTTCACATGTTCGAGCAAAACAGTGCACTATCGCACTGAGCTTGCAAGATGTTGAGTTTTTGGATCACAAGATGCTCGATTTCATGTTTCCATGTTGCTCAGTGCTGACATGATAAGCATTTCTCATTAGCGAACCAGATTAAGTTCACCATCAAAGCAGGGTAGCAACTGACAGCACCAATTGAGACTAGCAAGTTTGTATCTGTGACACATTATGACGTCAGCGTTACATCACGACTAGCAAAGAATATTTAATCAACTGTCATATTTTGTTCAAATATTTCAAATTAGTATTTCTTCATCTACAACTGGTAGCTCATAATTTGAGTAAATTATGAAAAAAACAAAAAGGGGTCTTTTTATGAAACACCATGTATACAATTTCTGGTTTTAGTCAACCTTTATTAACACACACTAGTGGTACTTATAAACGTAAAGTTTTAAACTGTAAACTTTCAGTTTTTGGTCATTTTTGGACATTTGATACATCAGTCTTATTGTTTACTGTACGTATATAATTGCATTGTGTTTAAATGTGAAGTGTGGCAGCTGTTGTTGGCCACAGCTTGGGATCAGTGACAGCATTACATTTAGCAGCAAATACTGATCTCTGTCAGTCACTAGTCTTTGTCAACGGTCTTGGAATGAAACCACATAGGTTGGTATTGTCAGCATTAGATCCATGTCAGTAACTATATGTGCTGAGCCATTGTTTCAAGAAGTGTAGGATTACGAGTTACAAGAAGTTATTTTGATTGTGAACATGTGCATATGTATACATGTAGTTAAGGAACTTACTGTCCTAAGATGGCTTTCCTTTTACTAGCTGTTACTATGGTACTGAATACTGATAATGATGTTAATTTTTTTTAATAATATGGATTGTGCAAAATACTTTTGGACATGTTTGTGGCGCTGTCATCATGGCACAGTTGTAGTCAGAGTGTAGCTGGTTTATGGGATATATAGAGCACTTAGTATTTTATCATATTTTAGTGTAACTTATCATACTGGACTTTACATAGTGTACTGCATATTTCAATGTGATGTAATCTAGCAGTATTCTCACTGTTGAAATAAAACATAAATTTCTGACTGGCTGCTGACCCATGAAAGCACAAACCAAGCCAACTGATTAGGCCTGTGGGCTGCCATTGTTTTTACCTATTGATATTCTTATCGTTAAATGTATTTTGCCCACAAACTGATATTTATTTTACCATGCCACAGAGAGTAATCCATAGCTAAATGAGGATATATTGTATAAGTATTTGACTTTTGTGCTACAATGTTTTTTCTTCTCCATCATGTGTTTTATAATTATTGTTTACTGTACAGAGCTCTACGGCCACCTTGGTTGGTTCATGCATATGCGTGGTTATTAGCAAACAGTATCACCGGACCATTGGCTACTTATTTACTTGGCTATGCTTTTAATTTTCGAGGTCAGAATTATGTTTCTTAGAAAACATTTTTGTTGAATTATGTTCAAGACACTTTGTTCATTTTGCTGACTTGTTTATTTCTAGATGACATAATATTGGTATTACTGTCCCTTGTCTATCTACGCGTAACTATGTTTTTTTGCTGCTGATGACTGTTATGCAGTCAGAATTTTGCTGCTAGCAAAGAGATAAATGTCATAACAATTTTTAACACAATATGACAAAAATCTCAGTACACTCCAATACAAAATTCAGGTTTTGCTCATTTGTATGTCCAAGTTCCAATGCGGGGCAGGGCAGCTGTGCCGCCCCGTAGGCTTAGGCCATCATGTGGGCCCATCAGCCATCCCCAGGAAGTTCCCAGCAATTATACTGGGTACTGAAAGTTATGGCGGGAATAGCAAAGAGCACAACTACTCCCGACCACAAGACTACTCTCTATACTATAGGGTTTACCAAAGGATTTCACAGCCCCACAGGAAACCACCCGGCACGCAACCCAACCCAACAGCAGACCAGCCACATGAGCAGTGCAGCCACCCACCCCCACCGTGCCTCCGAGCCAAATGAAGCAGACGAGAGCTCCCCAGGGTTTCTAAGCCAGACAGGAAAACCGTAGTCCCAAACTGTAGAGCAAAGTTCGGTATCTACTGGAATCCCAATCTGACCCATCATCCCCGCAAGAGCCTCTCCAA
>Ga0056128_1010578_pt1 | contig 11488 bp, 6 predicted proteins | sample WorMetLIZISLAND2_FD_71113 | JGI IMG/M metagenome (GOLD analysis project Ga0056128, IMG submission 71113) | Marine gutless worms symbiont microbial communities from Max Planck institute for Marine Microbiology, Germany - Olavius geniculatus... ... | reverse complement strand
CGTCATTTGAAATAGTAACTCGTATTCGCCAGGTGGCGCCACTGTTGCACATAATTAATTTCAATATCTTATATTTTCGTGTTGAGAATGAAACGACCTTGATTTCTGCAAAAAATCGTGCAAATCTAAGCAATATTTCTGAAGTTAGAAGCTATATAACAGAGTGGCTTCGTTTTTTTGGGTCACCCTGTATAGTGTTTTATTACAGAAGCCGGTGTCTAAACGTGCAGTTTCCTCATAATCATCAGCGCGTCTGCTGAGGCGGCGGCGTCAAATGGCTGCTGCAGTGACTGGCGGTGTGTTGAGAGCTGTGTACGTGGTGCTGGCGGTCGTTCAAAGTCTGGTGCAGGCGTGTCCGACCACGATGTGTACTTGCTCGGCCCGAGGAACCGTCATCTGTTCGGGCAAGCGTCTCGAGCGCATCCCGTACTTCGCGCGTGAGCCGGGACGCGTCTACGACGAGATCGATTTGAGTCGCAACGAGATCTTCGCCGTGCCGCCGTACGCTTTCGACGGCGTTCGGACCAGGTCGCTGGTGCTCGCCCACAACCCGCTGATAGGCGTCAGTCCGCGCGCGTTCGTCGGTCTGGGAGACGTGCTGGAGCGGGTTGACCTGTCCGACTGTCAGCTGCCTGTGCTGCACTGGGCCGTGCTCCGCCAGCTGGAACGACTGTCCGACATCGACCTCTCAGGCAACGGTCTGTTCGCCATCCCGCGCGGATTGTTTGTTGGTCTCGGCGCCGTGCGTAACCTCACCATGTCCGGCAACAGACTGTCGGCCACACGCCGCGGCGTCTTTACAGGTCTGCGCGATCTTCGACGGCTCGACCTGAGTCACAACGTCATCGCGACCGTCGAGCCGGGAACGTTCGAGGCGTGCCGCCGACTGACGACACTCGACCTTTCCAACAACAGGCTTCGCAGCATCGACGTCTACAGCTTCCGCGGGCTGGAGAGCTTGCGACAACTGTCACTGGCAAGCAACCAGCTCAGCGGCGTCGACGCAAGCGTATTCTTTGCCGTGCGCGCGCTCGTCGAACTCAATCTCTCCAGCAATAACCTGACGACCGTTGGATCGGGACAGTTCGCCGGCAGTCCGAGGCTGCAGCGTATCTACCTGGCTAGGAACAGCGTCTGGAACGTGTCGGCGCACGCATTCGACGGACTGGCCGACCTACGCTCCGTCGACCTGGACAGAAACAGACTGCGAACACTGGACACGTGTCTGGTCAGTGGTCTCGGTCGCCAGGTGGAGCTATCAGTCACCGGTAACCCGGTGTCGTGTACGTGCGACGACGGACGCTGGGTGGTAGAGGGTGCTGCCGCCGGTGTGACACTGGTCGGCGAGTGCTGGGAGCCTCCTGCACGGCGCGGTCTGCCCCTAGCGCTGTTCAATGCAACATCGTGCCCACCACTCGACACCGACACTCACTGCTGAGATAAATGAACCGCAGTAGAGCTACATAAGCGTGACTACGTGACGCGTGACTACTGTGACTGAACGCTGTTATGACAGTCACGCAACAGCGACAGTTATACCCCGTTTACACGAGGAAGCATATATGAAGCACACATATAGATCAAACTTAGAGCACACATCATTCATGTGTTTATTGAATACGTGAGCTTCATGTGTGCTTCATGTATGCTTCCTCGTGTGAGCGCGGTAGGTCCCTATTACTTCGCTACAAGCTACAACTGATGCTCAAAAATGCACACTGCCAATAGATCTCAAGACATGCGGATGTCGAAACAGCTGGATGAATGCTTGCAATATGAAACGTGTTTGATAACTCAAGCGTTCGTCATCACTCATCAAGCCAGCTCGCAGTGTACTGGAAGAATGCTTGATGAGCTACCTGTATGCTAATGCAGTCTACACACTTGAAGCGGCTTGAAGTGCTTTTGACGAGCGCTTGTAGCCAGCTTCATCATGTAAACAATATATTAAGGTAAAGCTGTAGTTTTTATAACTAGACTTCTCACTCTGTATCTTATTAGCCTATACACACGCTGTACTTTACACTGCAGGCGGCTAACATGTTGGTAAAAATAGTAATTGTATAATAAGGTACACGGACTGCTTAAAGTTTGAATACGGTAGCAATGGGACAACTTCTGCATTATTACATGCTACTGACAAGCTACTGTGTTTGTTTAATGGAAACCGTACGTTGTATAGTGTATCAGAACTACCAAAACGAATAAAGTACTAATCTCTACTGAGAATTAAAAACCAATACACTGTGGTTTGAGAGAATCCCCTAAGAAATGGAATTAGGTCTGAAATGAAAAGCTGCATAAAACAGGTAAAGATGTCTATAAGTGTCTGTCCAACTAGGCTAAATTATTTGGCTAGTTTTTATGAACATTTCATAAGGTAGCCTAGCATACATTTCAAGTGCTATAGGATAACTATTGCTCACTTTTTAATTTTCCTGGAAAGTACAGTGGTGAAGCATACTGAGAATTAGTCAACGTTTTGTAGACATAAAGACCACAGTAAGTATGTTGCCTCCTTTTTTACTGACTTGCGTATACTAACAAATTGAGACTATACAGCACCACTGCACCACACAACTTTCGACACCAGCCAAACCAAATCTCAAACAACTACCTGTACAATGTGTATCAACTGTTGCAATTTACTTCACAGGTTGCTAATGTTATTACCAGTGAGAATAACACGTAGGCCTACACCAGCAGTACGATCTGGACATGAAACTTCATTAATGCATGCGACTGTTGAGGTCGTGATCCTCAGAAGACTGGACTATTACAATCAGTGGCATGGTTAGTATGGAACAAATGGAGCAGTCGTTCCCCGAAATACCAAGGGCCACTTATGTAATTCATGCACATCAAAGATTTTTCGAAGGGGCGAGGGTAGGGAAGTTTAGTTGTACCTCTAGTGTACAGAAAGTGGGGGCACAAAAAATTTTCTGCTTGTTTTACTCGCAAATTAATTGTACCACTTTTAGATTTGTGGTGCCAATCTCGTTTGCCTTTATTGTTTAAACTGCACTAAATTCGGCCAGTTGATTCTCAGGAAAATGATTTTAAAAATTGCTACCAGCGGATCTCATATTTTAATGCTATGATGCACCAAATTCGATTTTGGCTGGGGCTACAACCCAGACCCTACTGGGGTAGCTCAGTGCTCTGCAGACCTCCTACCTAAAATTTAGGGGTTCTACTTCTAAAGCAAGGAGAGGAAAAGGAATAAAAAAAAAACGAACGGGAATGAACGATAAAGGAGGGGAGGAGAAGGAAGAGAAGGGGAAGAAAAAACGCTTTAAATTTGCTCCCCCCATGGAAAAAAATTCCTAGCTACACCACTGATTACAACTGGTCTAATGTGGCTAATAGATTAGTTTTCAACAATGCTATAACTTGGTAATTCTGGTTCTGTTGCACTGTACTGCACAAAACTAAAAAGTGCTTTTACAGAAATGAAAAAGCTATGTGATGCGGCTGACGCCCCTGTTCTGGAACCCTGCCGACTACCTATCCAGATCCAGATTCATATTTAATTTCAATCAATGTACACTGTGATCCCCGACATTTTCGACTGTAACTAGAAAAAGAATTACCAGATTTTGATATTTTTCGTAAGAATATTCCGGACACAACTTGCCATCAAACGACCGCTCAGTTTCCCACCTCACCCAATGTATGCTTCTGCACTACCTAGGGAAAGCAGATCAAGCAAAATATGTGTCGAAATAAAAAGAAAACCTGAAAAAAAACATCCCCGACATTATCGATCGTAACTTGAATAAAAAGATTAGCAGATCTTAATAATATTTGGCAAAAATATTTCCGACACAACTGGCTATTAAATAAGTGTTTTAGTTTCCACCTCACCCAATATCTGCTTTTGCAATACCTGGGAAAAGCAGACACAACTATTACGTGTTAAAATAAATGAAAAACGTCAATAAATTTCATCTATCCTAATCTGTGGGCCCTAACAGCTAATCTATTACAAGGCTCGACTGTCATGCAGCAGTGTGTCTACCAGATGAAGTTTAGGAATGTTTGTGAAGTCAAGAAGCGACTGGTACAGCCTGCATTGGTCTGGTGCAAAACATTATTGATACTGCTATTAATGAATGGAGAAAGCATCTCCTTGCCTGTGTTCGCATAGTGGGCCAACACTTCAAGCAATTTTACTGCAGGCAGTTGAAAAATGGACAACTGGATGAACTGTCAGCCAAAGTGTCAGAAATGTGAACAAACAATGTGTTTTTACATGTTATGTTAATTAAGCAATCATACTGCATTGAATAAAAGTGATATTTTGCTGGTTGTGTTTTCCCCAGATAGAGCAGAAACAAACGTTTGGTGAGGTGGGAATCTGAATGGTCATTTGATGGCAAGTTGTGTCAGGAATATTCGTACCAAAAGTTATCAGAATCTGATAATTCGTTTTCAAGTTACAGTGACAAATGTCGGGGATGCTTTATTGAAACACAAGTGTATATGTATTTGTGTGTGGCACCATTATTCAATCATAGCACATGTACCAGTACAAAAAGATAAGATGCTACTCTGCACAAGGATATTAAAGACACATATTTTATTAAGAAGGCAACACCTGTAAAATATTAATAGTGCAACTCCACGGAAAAATTCATTACACACCAAATGTGCCAAAAGTAACTGTTAAGTTTAAACCAGAAAGCTAATGTTGTAAGCAGTTTACACAGCACCTGTGCAGAGTTATGCCATCAATATTTTAACCACAAAGACTGTCAAATATACAGATGAGTATAAAACACACCACTTTGGATACTTCATGTTCGCAAATATTTTACCGCAATATATCATCATTATAAAAGTGGCTACGCTGTTTTAATATAATGTCTCATCATCTTGCTCTGCCACATTTACTATCAAAATTTATCTTCCAATTTTTTCATGGAGGTTTTCTTGCCTTCGTTTCCTGTTTGTCATCATTCATTGTTCATTTGTCATATGTTTTGTTGTTACGTGTTCAGACGAATAAATGATCGATTGATTCCCTATAAGAAGTTAAGAACAAATAAACACAAACTATCCTACTGGACTGAACTGATCAGACTCAGTAGTTGGCATCTTAAAAGTACCACGCAGCGAATTACAACAATACAATTACACCTACTCTCAAGCTCGTCACCTTCTGTTCACTTCAGCACAACACATCACTTTCACATATGACGATATGCAGCATCAGATCAAATTTGAAGGCACATACAATTACACAGTTCAGATATACATATATATACACACTTTAACTTAAACATGAACAGCGCTGAAATATACATAAAGATGCATGCACAAATAATCCCACAAAATTAAAGTTGCACATATCATCTGAACAAACTAAGGTCCGGTTTTCCCATCGCCAATCAAATCAAATTTGATCTCCAATTTACTGATCTCCGATTAACTTGATATTCAGAAAGGATCGTCGATCAACTGTGTTTCATTTTTCCATGCATTTTCAATCTCCATTTACGTGATCGGCAATTAGTTGATCGGCCGTCAACTGAGCCTACTTTATGCCAATCTGATTGGCTGACAGTGACCTCAATTTGCGGTGTTGTGCTAATGGGCAGGTGCTGCGAGTGGACGCCATAAGCAGTAAACGTTGTCATAGCAACGATATCAATGATACCGTCCACATCGTCTGCTGTCAAAAATATGTTCAATCGCAAATCAATACGGGAGCATCTATCCATTTTATTTCTCCACAAAACACTATGCACAGTATGAATTAATAAGTAGTGATTGATTGCCACGCCTGGAACTTTATTTCAATGCGTGAATTGCTGTTCTGACCAGCGAAGTGAAGCGACATTTCTGGTGCGAATAAGCAACGAACTGCAGATCGCCATGTTTAATCATCAATTATCTGACTTGATCCGCCAACATTCGGCCATCCACTTGATGGGAGATTTGATGAACGATCAGTCGCTAATTGGCGACAGGAAAACGGTTATTGAGATGATCTCAGATAAAGTACCAAAGCTGATCAAATGTGCATGGAAAAATGGGACCTAACTGTAAGAACTCGGATCCAAAAAATATGCAGAACATGGTCAACATACCATGCAAGTTACTTTTGATATGAGTCTTTTTGAAGAGGAAGACAAGTAGTTTTAATTTTCTGCTAGCAATATCAACTGGAAATAAATTCTACACACACGTTCTGAACACATGCACTAGTACTGTACTTCAACACTCAGCAGCTGAAAAATGCTCGGTACCATAGACTTGCCAATTAATAGATGAAAAAACACTTTCAGCAGTTACATCAAAAGTTAAAATACATGCTATGTACATGCTGCAATGCCAATTTTACAGTGAATACACATTACAGCACTAGCTGCATTCAGTATACTGTGTTTGTCATATATTGTCCAGGTCAATAAAGTAGACATCATATTTTTGTCATAACTTCACAAATACTTAACAACAGTCTTTCAAATTTTTTGCTGACACTATGGCTTACAGCCGAAACCTGATGCTACAGTACCTTTTGAAATGCAAAGTAGAAAAACTGCTAAGTGGCTAATCAGTGACTAATCAGTGCTAATCAATCATTTATTTACATGAAAATAAAGTTAATACACATTATAAACAGTCCAAGTCATTGCTGTTCATATCACAAACAGCACTGTCCATCACATTTGGTTCTGAAAGCGTCAACCTTCTGCCAGCACACCTGAATTTTATTTTCGGACATTTATATTTAACACTGTAGTACAGCAATGCTATTCAGGAATGGTGTGATCTGTACCAATTTCTTCATTGCAAATTTTGTGCAAAGTCTGGCCGCAAAAGTATTACTAAAAATGGTTGGTATTCGGCAAGGTTATGACAAAAACCCAGTCATCTACTTTTTTGACTAACAGTACATACATTTAGACCAACAGTAGACTACCAGAGATGAATTAACACAGTCAAAACTGTATAAAGTCTAGCCATCATATACAAGGCTGGCACCTGCTATGATTAATTGCAAATATCTGATTCTTGCACAAATGATGCATCAATCTTTTGCAAATATACTGGTGTACAATATGCACACAAATAATAATTATTTTATGACAACTTCTGAAAATGGACACTACTCCCACAGGCAGCAAGTAATAAACCAGGTATAGGATGAAACAGTTGTATTCGATTTATCTCCACTGTGTCATAAGATGTAGTTTGCTTCAACTTCATAAACTGTTTTTGCTGCTGAAACATTCTGAAACATAACAATGCACTGCATGCTACAACTCCAATCCCTGGTGGACTAACATATTCAGACAAGGTCAAAGTCTACTGATTTTCCCCATCCAGGCCAGCTTGCTCATGGGCCATACAGACCTGTTCACATCCATCAGACCTGTCACAAAAGTAAATATTTTAGAGATTTTTATAACAGCACTTCTTACATGTTGGATGCCAAACCTGTCATCTAAACAGAAACATCAAAGAACTGAGGGCAAAGTGAAAACTATTTTTATATACTAAGTCCCCAAAATAACAGCAAGAGTGACTGCACTGAAACTTGTGAAACAAGAGTGCAAGCTGAAATTGTAAATCACTTTTACAGCATAACAAAACTTTACACATCATTGTGAATAAACATTGATGTGAAACAAGAGACACGATCAAAGAAATTCATAAATATTACAAAGCTGCAGACTCTATGGTATTAGTAAAATATGCCCATAGAAGGACAACAGAATGAGCATTAGTTAATACGCATTAAACTGAAATGATATGGCCTCAGTGCTGTACAGGTGTAATAAAGGGTCCACCTCAAAGATAAGGTAAGGTACTAATCTCCTGACTATGTTGCTAATACTACAAAACTGCATACCGGGTACCGTAATCATTACAGTGCTCTATGACCGACTGCCATCATCTGTTCTGTCAAACATCACTGTCTCGTCATCATCATACTGATCTTCAGTCAATCGCTGCATTTCCACATTGTCTGGTTTCCTTCGTCGGCTTCCAGCATTGGCAGTGAAGGATGCCTTTCGTCGTAACCTGTTGTTAAAACAAGCAAACCAAAACATACTGAACAGGACTGCACATTGGCACACAACACTAGACAAGTTACAGAGTCTAGTCAGTAGCAACAACATGACAACTGCAGTAGACGAGAATGCTGGATAGATCCTCAAAATAGGTAGTTGCACAATTAATGCTAAAGCATTTAGTATATGCGGCACACTCTGACTAGAGTGCCAGCAGGATGCTAAAATCTATCAGCTTTTGCCACGAGTAATACAAAAAAATGACAACTGATGATGTAGATGACAGCTTCACACAGGCAGACTTGGTACATAGTCGAAGCTGACTGGTTGTCCGTCTAAAGCATAGTAGTCACTTAGCACTGTAGAACAACGAGTTTATGTAAGAATGATACACACATGCTAGTACTATCCCAAAACCCATTCAAAGCTTGCTAGTTAAAGGTCCATTGACACCAAAATTAACTTACCATTTTCCTAAAAGAGTAAATTTTCTGAGAATTTTGACAGTAATATCGACACCCAACATTTTGTCAACACAGAGAAACTTACATTTGAAATCGACGATCTCCGAAAATGATGCAGAAAACATGCCGCCTAGCCCAGACATCATGAATATTAATGGCCTAGCCTAAGTTGATGACGTCACCGGGGAAACTGATAAATTAAAATTGTTCGCATAATGTAACATAATGGCACATTTTACCTGAACTCACACATTAATTTCATATATTAATGAAACTCAAATCGGCATATTATATATGCGAGGTTAAATGTCTAATTTAAGTCTATATAAATTGTGTGAGTGAGTTTGACCGTGGCCATGGACCTTTAAAATAAGCTTGCGATTTTTCAAATGTAATGAGATCCTAAACATACAGACCAATGTAATAACATGAATAAGTACCAATCAGTGGTATGTTGGATTCCCAAAAGTGTTGATGTATTTTCAATACTTCCACTGCAATGCATTAGACCAATGCACGGCTAGCAACTGTAATACAGTAGTGTGCATGTCAAACATGCTAATAACAATCCACAAACCTCATTGTACGAAATATGAAGTACGCAACCACAAGTATCGTGATCGCGGTTAAACCATAAGCTGCCTGTATAAGCATATTGTACGACGGCTGTTCAGCATGTCCCCGTGCTCCAGTACTTGGTTTACATAATGATACGCCTCCTCTGCCCGTCGCATTAGCTGACGGTGTACACTCGAATTCCGTTGACGCGTTCCGGGCAACTGCAAATACAACATCTACCACAAAGTATGCGGTAATAATTACTGTCAACCACGTTAACATTCTATGTTATATTAGTTACAAAACAATTTCATTTTCATTACTTATAAACTGTTTTGTTTACAGTTGGCAGCATAGAAATCTATTAATTTTGTTCACCGATGTCCAGTATTTCTAATAATCAGAACTGACCGAATGCCGGTTTTGACAACGGTGTTTCTGGTTTCTGACTGGCACGCTCGCTGCCCTCTGCACTGCAGAGTTCTGCTGTTTCGCGAGACACGAAGGCATTATGACTGGCAATTTCGACAAAATCGAAGTGTGGTAGGCTACGAGTACAGACTTCATTAGCAGCCAGCTGATGGAAAATGAGTGACTGATACGACATTATGCGTGAACGTTGCATCGAAGTATAGGCCGCAGTTGTTTGATGAGTGATGATGTGAAAATGTGACATCAATGACGTACCGTAGACTAGTGATGGCCAGTGCGCACATGCGCTTGTCTTTATGGGTGGGCCCAGTTCGTCGTGTCATCACCGGCATAGATGAGAGACGCCACGCCACGGCAAAAACGTCTAGACCTATACGGCGACAAACCATGCCCGGCTTGGACACCGCAATAGCATCTGCTGGTCTTAGGTCCGTCATTGTTTGTTTCGTTATTGTCAGGTCCAATCTCGTAATACCAGGCTCTGTATTTAACGCACCCATTCCTCTTTAAAGCTAAACCACGTAGGCCTACTTTCACAGTTTCTGGTTTTCTCTACAAAACGCATCACACAACTTTTCCAGCAGTCACTGAAAATAACAAATTATTTCTTAAGGTACCGTACTTTATGAACATGCTTGCAATATTTTAAAACCTTTACAAACCAATGAGTTATTTAAAAATGTTTTAAACGTCTGTTAAAGCCACTGTACTTTCTCTGTCATTTTTGAGACGACGTTAGTGACGTCACAGTCGCGGTTTTCTTCCTCTGCTGTTTTATGTTTACGGTGCAGTGGTTTAAATGCTGGTGCGATCTAGTTTGGTTGTATTGTGTAGTTTTGACAGTGACCAATATCTGATCATTATCCGTGTTGACGGATCGGCTTCGTGACTTCGGGTTACACGTGACTGGTCAACCGTAAGATAACAGTCACCGTCCGGGCGCCGAACGCTGTCGTCGATTCTCCACTCACTCAGGGTAAGATAGGCTGCTGAATAGCGACTTTTTATGTCTCTCTCTTTTTCTCTCTCCCTTTGCCGCTCTGACTGTATGTGTTTGTGTTTGTGTGTGTTTTGAATTCTCAGTAACAGCCAAGCCTAGAGCCGAAAACTGCGAGTAAATCGGTCGGCGTTATAATGGCGAATGAGTGACAACTATCTATAGTGACGGTGCACAGTTAACCACGGTGAACTGTGCAAGCCTCGTTCGACCGACGTTGGTCCTCTTATAGGCATAGCTCTAACTTCATTAAACGTTAATGGTAATGAGATTACAAACAAGGTTGATATATGTAATGCATTAAATACATACTTTTGTAATATTGGCCAAGATTTGGTAAATAAACTTCAACAAACTAATAAAAACAATAACACTAATAATTTTGCAGATTATTTTCCCTGTTCTCAAAAACAATCCATGGTCTGTGAGCCAGTTGATGCTTATGAACTGAAAAAAATTATCATTGGATTAAATTGTTCAAAAAGTGCGGGTTATGATAATATTGGTCCTAAGTTAGTTAAATTTATTTTACCTCAAATATTACAACCATTACTTTTTATATACAACTTGTCATTTTCATCAGGTGTATTTCCAGATGCCTTAAATATTGCAAAAGTTGTACCAATATACAAGAAAGATGATCCACAGTCACCGTGTAATTATCGTCCTATTTCACTGTTAGGTATATTTGGCAAAATACTTGAAAAATTAATGCAAAATAGATTAAGTGCTTACTTAGAAAAATTTAACATACTCTACGATTATCAGTTTGGTTTCAGAAAATTTCATAGTACTTCTTTAGCTTTAATTGAAGTTATTGATAGCATAGGCCTATATAGGCACTTAGATAATCATGAAAAAACTATAGGCGTGTATTTAGACCGTCAGAAGGTAAATCATGACATTTTAATTCATAAGCTATCTATATATGGCATTAGAGGTACTGTGTTGAGTTGGTTTAAAAACTACTTAACAAATCGTAAACAGTTTATTGTTTTAGCTGATGCCAA
>Ga0056128_1010575_pt1 | contig 11489 bp, 10 predicted proteins | sample WorMetLIZISLAND2_FD_71113 | JGI IMG/M metagenome (GOLD analysis project Ga0056128, IMG submission 71113) | Marine gutless worms symbiont microbial communities from Max Planck institute for Marine Microbiology, Germany - Olavius geniculatus... ... | reverse complement strand
GGTGATGACGCAAATTAGGTGAGGTGAAAAATGAGTGCACCTCGCATATATTTGGATCGTTTGCCATCTTTCTGCCAAAAATTATCAAAATCGGTGGAAATTTGACGCAGTTCTGACAAACACAAATCTGCTTAGTTTTTTTTGGACACAATGTATATCATTTCTCACTCTCTTAAGGCGTGTGCAAAGCGACTGAACTGAACCGAACTAAACTGAACTGAAATGGGTCGGTGCAGTGACTACAGTTCCGTTCGGTTCAGTTGATTTCCTTCGATTTGGCAATCGCTTTAGGAATTTATTGGGCAATAAATGTGCGAAACGTTATTCATATTCGTTTAGATTTGACATTTTTATTGCACGATGTCTAGGGGGTCCGTTTTTACCGGTTGTAGATGCGGTTACCGAAACTCTTGTCACGACAGTTAGATTTTCTACCGTTGCGTTACTTCATCGTGTTAGCAAACACATTTGTCATGCGGCCGTTCTAATAGGACACATTGCGGGTCTTGCACGTCCGTTTGTTTGTCTGTTTCTTCTTTTCTCTTAACTGGAAAACGATGCAGGCTGAAGTAACCAAAATTAGTGTAAGCGTGTTTTTATCTGTTTTCTAGTGTAAACGTGTTTTTATCTGTTTTTTAAAATTTTTTTTATGTCAGGTTTATTCACTATTTTTGGCTTGCTTTAATTTCAGGACATTTTGAGCCTGAGTAAACCAAACGGTACAGAAAACGTTGAGATAATTTAGTTATTAAATAAAATCAAATTCCTTTAGAAGGGACTTTCATTTTTATGATAGAATAATGTCTATTTGTTCCGGTTTTTCTATATGACGTAGACAACCCTGGTCGCTACTTGTGTGTTCTGTCCGCGAAGTAGTGTTTGAAGTTATTAGCCATACTGAAATGTCAGTTAATTTGAGATGCTACAAAAGTGTACGAAGCGAACGAACTGGTTTTTAATGCATACCAGTTCACTACACTTCAGATCATTTCTGTCGCTCTGTACACACTTATGAAAATGGCCTTTCCGCTTATCATTTTTGACACAGATTGTTGTGCTATTTTAGACGTTGCTTTTCCGTGGATATCAGCCGAAACGAATGTCAGCCTTACCGGTTCGACCACACCACGTATTATTTTGATCTGCTGAAGTGTTTCATCGGAGATTAATAATTAGCCGTAGCCCGTATCTGCTTAGCTAAGTCGCTTAGTAATTCACACTTGCTTCAGGCAGCTGTTTTATTATTGTACAGAATGTATGTATTTAAAAAATTAGGCCCACGTGACTAATTACTTGGCTAAATATTTGTCTATTGTAGAAATATTTGCTCAAGTTCTGCGCATCAGTCAGCGTCGCAAAAGTGAGTATTCTAGTGACTACATTAAATTAAATTTGTCATAGGTGTTAATTTTTAATCGAAATTAATGGTGAATTAATCATTAGATTTCGTAGCGTTAATTGCAATCCAAGAATCTAAAACCAGATTTTTCCCCAGAGCAAGAACTTTTGTTCTGCTCCGGTCTTTTGTAAAGCTTTCAAGACTTACCTGTTTGTTTCTGCAACTCTTAGACAGTCAGTGTCATGCACTCGGTTTCAATACTGTAGAATGTTGATAAGGGACAATAACAGTTAGAATTGCGATTACTAAATTGTTTACAAAAAGCCCAGCTGTCGCTAGGTTAGCCTATCGTACTGGTTGTTAGTGACCTTTATTGTCATTCAAGGTCGATGATTTTTATTTCATCTGAAAGGGCGTATGCCACTTCCTATTAGCGACTGATAGTAGCCTAAGCCCTATCTCGCACCCTTTAGCCACAATAGCGCGTAACGGCCTATAAGGTCATACAAGGTCAATGATTTTCATCTCGTCTGACAGGGAGTATGTTACGTCTTATTAGTGAATAATAGTAACTTTGGCCGTATCTCTCACAGTTATGGTTCGTGGCGTGGCGTAGCGCATCGCGTTGTGTCTGATCAAAGAAGTTAACCTACGCCGGGTCCGGTTAGTACTTGGAAGGGTGACTGTCCGCGAGCAGGTAAACCATCTCGGTATGGAACCAGCCATTTAAGTCAACTCAGCCTTCTATCGCTCAGGGGTAGGCAAATCGAGTACCAGCCTATCTGGCTGGGGTTAAGGCGGGGCGCGTTTACCTGTGTCGGATGGCAGGTGACACTGTGATCCCATACGGTAGGTGACGCAGACGCTTCGTAGCTCTGTGATAGGTTTCGTATAAAGAGCTATACAGTACCTTTAATCTTTTTAACCGTTTCCGATATGAAGCCAGTTTTCTGTAGAAAAACGCGCATTTTTCCTATACCTCTTCATTCAACCCCAAATTTGAAAATGTTTCTTGCACTAAATAGCTAAAATTTTTCATGCTCGAGTTTAACACACATGGCAGATTATTCGTGTCAAACATTTTCCGCTACAACCTAAAGCTTAGCCACAATACATCATGTGTCTACGATTTTCCCCGCGAGGAAGTTTCGGTAAAAATCGTCGTAATGAAATTTGGGTTTAAGTACGGTCGGTTAAAAATCGTTGGTAGACCTAATTAAGTTATAGGCTAGACAACTGAACAGTTCTAGTTACCGTTGATGTTTTTGCTTTTCTGAAAGGGATAGGGGGTTGAGTGCGGCGGTTGTGTTTGAAGAAAAACTGCAGGTAGAAACTCACGGCGGAAGAACGGTATTGGACAATTTGCAGACTGCCAGACAGCTTGAGACCACATACTACGTCACCGACTCAAAGCAGATCACCGATTTCTTCTGGTTCCGCGATTCTGGCATTCGGGTGAACATCGGCTTACGTCACATCAACGTCATACCGGTCTACGATGACGTCACTCATGATGGCGTCATGCTGCCGGGGGGTCGCGGCGCCGATAACGAGTATTTTCTCAACAGTCCCAACTCACCAGACGACAGGGAACAATTCCGTAGCGTCGTTAGCAATCACTGCAGGTAGGTTGTCGGGCTTTTTTGCGGTGATCGTAAAATAGTTTAGAGTGAACAAGGTGCGCCCGCAGAATTTTTGTAGTCGTTGCGAACCCAGAGGTTAAAGCCCACATTTTCAAAATTTTTCTAAGAATTTTAAAAAGTCTTTTCTAAGATTTTCCCGCAATTTTTAAAGAGGTTTTGAAAAGGCGCATCGTTTTGTGAATTTTTCTGAGACATAAGTTTTGGGAACGTGGTCCCAGAGCTCTAGCCTCCATCTGTGTCTTGTTTTTTATGAACAAATAAATGGAAATGGAGATGGAGATGATGTATATCTGTTCACCTGCGATAAGCCTGAACTCATGCTGTATTGCACACTGTAGTAGGCCCACAGAAGCTAACGACGTCTTTGTCGTTCGTTATGTCGTGAAGTCAGAATGTTTGCGAATACTAAAATGGTAAGTCACGAACTCTCGATCTCCGGCTGCCACTGCATTGCAGAGTCTAATCTGTTAATTATTGTGTTACTGAGGTATCCGTTGCCGCAGCACTACTCCGTGACGATGGAGATAGCCAAGGATCGCACGACCCAGGCCACAGTCGAAACTTGCACTTCAGACACGTTTGACAAGAATCAGTGTCCACGGCATGTGACCGTCGGTCAAGACTTTGTACGACGATCGCTCAACGAACCTTGTCAGAAAATGGTCAGTACTCAGTACACTACTACTACTACTACTACTAGGCTTACTACGTGAAATCGCTCTTGCAGCGCAAGCGATTAGCGCCGATTACGCTTATTGCTACATATTACTCCGTAGCGTGGTCCCTCTGTCGTTTGTCTGTCTGTCGTCTGTTACATTTCTGCACCCTGCTTAAACCTTTTGACTGATTTTAATGCCGCAATTTAAAAACAAATCATTTTTGATGGTAAACTTGATCAGAACTGTTTCTAGAGTTTCGGTATACCTGTTACTTTGAAGCAAGTTATCTAAACAGCGAGTGTTTTGGTAAATTAATTGCAGGGCAGTTACCCGGACGAGATGAAATCGGCGGTCAACAGTATCGTCTGTACGGCGAGCAATAATTTACTGATGGAAATGTTTAACGTGACACCCTCCACAGAAAGACCGGTGTCGTTCCCTCCGAGGCAGTGCAAAACCGCTGCGGCGCGATGTGACCTTTGTCTCGAACGAGACGAATGCCTGCTTAATGGTTAACTCTTTTTCCCTGTTCTTGATGGCTGATTTTAAACCCGCTGTTTAATTTACGTGTCTTGTGATGTTTTGATGTTTTTTTTTATTTTCCCCTCAAATTTTATTTTTTTCGAGTCTTTTTACCTTAGAATTTTCCCATAAAAGCGGTCTTTGGGTTTTGCATACATTTTTTCCATCGGTCAGATTTTCCGTGAAAAAGTTTTATTACCTAATACCAATGATTTTTTAACTACAAGCGGCGTTTAGGATTTTGTTTATATTGTTTTGCCTTTAGGCTTACGTGGTTGTGTATTAGCCTACCTGTGCATTATGGTGCGTTGTGTGTATTGATGATCTATTAATTATTGCAGGCCCCTAATGTCTGTGCGATTGACACTTGCAAATAAAAGCAGCTTACTTATTTACTCGCATGTTGAAATATTTACCATTCGGCGATTGTATTTGCCGGTCGTATAATGCTGATAAAGGTAAGTGGAAAAGACTGAGTCAGGCCAGCTGAATTTTAGACCCACTATAAAATGCACTGTATACCAAAAAAGCAGGACACCAACTCGAATTGATAACTTCGTTGGTGAATTAATTACTCAACGACGCGCTCTGGATTGGTGGGTCTTTGATGACAATTTTATTGCAAATTTTCGAGCGTGTCTGCCGATAAAATTTTTTGAAAATCCGTTGAAAATTGACAAAGTTATCGATGTTTACTTGTTGTGCTACTTTTTGGGACACAGTATAGTCACGCTTGCCAATGTATCACAAATACTACTTACCGGTTGTCTGTGTTGTGCGTTTGTATGTTGTCCGCGTGTATGTGTGTGGTACAACAGATCGATTGTCTCAGAGCTGTTGTCAGCTGAACTGTTGGCTGAGAGGCGGGTCTTGTGCAATGACGGCATCAGTCACGTGTGCAGACCACGTGACCCACGCTCCCGTCGAGTGCGCCATGGGTCAGTCACGAGTATGCTTTGCCGTCGCGGCAGAGCAACATGAGGCAATTTGCGGAAGGAAAAATTGCCCCAGCTTTAACTTTTAAGTCTGTTGTAATTTTTGGTGTTGTACGAAAATTGTCTTCCAGAAGTACAAAATTATGGGTGGAAATTCCCATTTTGGTAAAATTTAAGAGCAAGTTGAAATCTTAGCATATAACTTACACTAACATCAACTCAGCCTTCCACCTCTCCGGGGTAGTAAAATCAAGTACCTGTCTCTGTCACTGGATAAAGCGGGACTCGTTCACCTGTGTCGGCTGGCAGATAACACCGTGTGATCCAATATGGCGCTTGACGCTCTGCAGCTGTACACAACCTTTAATCTTTATGTTATAAATTAATGTAGGTGATTCGCTGCGGTTCACGCTGCAGCCGATATTCACGAGTCCTGCGCGCCAGTTTCGCTGCCATTTAACAAGACGGCAACCGCATATCTCATACCAGCTGTGGTTCTACGTGAGCGAGCCGTCGACGAACTTTGAGACTCTGCGCATGCGTGTCAACGTCTCGCTGAGCGCCACTTCCGCTTCCGCTTCCGGTCGTCACGTGACCGAGTTCCTCAGCGTCGAGCACGTAACCGGGCTAAGGCTCAACGCCGATGACGTCATTATCACCGGGCGGCGTGACGTTATCGGCTCGGCATGGAATTATTCGGTGCTTCCGGTTTACGATGATCACGTGACCCCGCGCGATAGTAGCAGCGACGCGTGGCGACAGATCGAGTCTCACGCGATATCGAACAACATTCGGGTTTTGACGGCGGAGCCGGACGAGCCGTTTGCGTTCAGCACGTCATCGTGGGTAGCAAAGAGTAGTTCTAACTGTGATGTTGACGTCACGCGCTTCAGACCCGTCGATGTCAAGATGTCAAGGTCAGCTGGAGGTCAAAAGGTCACGGCTGACGTCGTGTCAAGTGACGGGAGTGCGTTTGAGTACAGAATGAAGTTGCTCGACAATCCGCCTCACATCAAATTTCTTATACCCGGTACGTAACGTACGTAGTGACATATTATCACTCTACGGTTGTTGTTGGCTCGCGACGCTGTAAGCTACAAGCGACTCTTATGACAAGACTTTTAAGTCGCGAATTGGCACACAGGTTACCCGCATCTTAAAGTTGGAAGTTTAATTTTGGTTTTTCTACGCTTTTTGTCTTTTTTGTCTTCGAGTTTTTAGCAGCTAGTTCGGGACCAACGGACAGATGGACGGAGAAACACACAGTGCAGTTTATTAGGACGACCGCATAAAAATCATGATAAATCAGTAAAGTGGGAGTACAGCGGCGTCGTGGATGAAGGAAGTGGTAAACAAAAGGTGCAATTTCCGCAACAAATTTTCAAATTTTTAAAGCAGCAAATTTTCGTCAGAGATTATGCGTGCCCGATTTTTTTATTTTGCCGTTAAATTTCTCCGGAGTGGATAATATTTAGCCCTAAATTTTTGTACTTGAGGAAGCGATTTTTCCGTCGACAATAAAAATTTTTCGACTGGCAAACAATAAAAGAAGGGGCAACTGCTCCGCTGTTCCCAATTGACCCCCGGACTCCCATCCCCTCTACCTTGTCACGACGCTACTTTGTAATGAATTAGTGTAAAGTGGCTGTTTGTGTAGGTAACAATTCCCTGTTGCGTTGGTGGTTTCGCAATCAGCGTTCATCTCTCATCACAGACCATTCACAACTGCACTCGACGCTGGCGACGTCTGCCGACCGGCGGGGACCTGTCTGGCTTATCAACGTCGCCGGTCTGTCCTGTCTTACTGCATCATTCAGAAGTATACGAGTGTATTTAATGTGTTTGGTGCCTTCCTGCAGTGACATCTGACTTTTCTACATTCTCACGATTCTTCACTATTACAGTGAATGATTTTGTAACGTGTGTGTAAATTGTAGTATAATAAATGAATAGTAAAGAGAATAATGAACGTACATGTACATGCATGCAAGCATCTAACTGTTAGGCGATTAGTCACTAAGCATTTTCTATCTATTGAAGCTATTCTATCTATTGATTTTATTGAATCGGATTATCATGGTCACTGGTTTTGAATGAATGAAACAGCTACTTTAGTTCCTGGTGCTTGATTACTGCAACTCTCTGCTGTACGGAGCACCGGCTGAGACGCTGAACAAGTTACAACGAGCGCAGAACAATCGGACGAGAGCAATTTAAACAACATTTAAAAACTCATTTATTTAACCTGTCCTAGCCTAGCGCCATCAAGCGCCTCTGTATTTTCAAACTTCATGGCGATATATAAATCTTGTATTATTGTAAGAACAAAATACTACGCTAGAAATAAAAACATACATACAGTTTCGTTACTTAAACTATGTGCCAAAAAGTATCCCGCGTTACGTTGCAGGAAAGACGAGCGATTGTCCAGGCTACTTGTCAATCATTGTCAACGATCGTAGCGCCGCCGAACAACTGTTCCACTATGACGTCATGATGCCGTGTCCTTCGCGCTTTAATTTGACCTTCAGCGTACCAAGAACACCGAACCAACGTCTTTCACAAGGTCACAGCAGACAAGCGGCAGCGATACAAAGCTTTGAAGTCATTTTGGACGATGCTAAACGCGCCTACCGCTTGTTTCTCACCTACTTCCGGTCTCCAACTGTCGCGGGGGACGACGGGAACGCCGAGGGGGGCGTGGCTGCTGAGGCGTACTCCTCCAAGGTCGTTCAAGATCACGTGACCGACGTGACCAAGGTCGTGACCGGCTGCGCCATGCTGGTAGTCGTCTGTCTGAGCGTGCGGCTTTTGTGTGACGTCACCGTGCTGCGTCGGCAGCAGGAAAAACCCGGCATCATCACCGGCGATGACGTCACTCGACCATACCACCCACCCGGATCCAGATCGACCGCTTCCGAGGGTCGACCGCGACGCCATCTTGTCTTCGTCACAATTTACGTCAGTTTCTACGCGTTTTACAGCCTGCTGGTCACCTTCACCGGCGTGTCCGCCATGTTTGTTTTCCACTTCCGGTCCGACATCGATCACGTAACTAGCGGCGGGGCTCGGCTGGGTGAGCTGACGCGTGGGGTGGTAACGCATGTGGAGGAGGTGACTTCAAAAGGTCTAGAACTGGAGATGGAACTGGTGGAAAAGCGAAGCCGCGAAGTGTCGCTCGCATGTACTCATTACATGGACGACATCGCTGACGTCGTGCGCAATGTCACAAGACGTCACCAGGGGCGGAGGAATTCTGCTTCCGTATCCGGTCTGATGTTGACGCTGATTAACTCGACGTTGTCGGAGGTGAGGCGCTGGGTGGAGAAATATGTAGAAGAATTGGACAAGAGCTTCGACAGACGAGCAGAGCCGCTCAGACATCTACGGGCCAACTACCATCATCAGGTCGTCAACTCAATGACGTATGATTACGACGATGATAATAGTAATAATAATAATAATAATAATACACACATTTCTGTAGCTTTGTCGGTTTTAGGCCGTCTCGAGAACGGTATACAAAAGGCCAAATATAATATTAATATCTAGGTGAGGAGGCTGTATTGTGGTCTCATCAGGTTGTCAACAGCGCCTGGCTGCTGTACCCGCGCAGCCTTTTTAACCGTTCTGTGGCGCTGACGTCACTAACTACGTCATCGTCAACGTCATCATCACCATCATCATCATCAGCAGCAGCAGCAGCAGGACAAAACAAGAATCAACTGATGCGGTTCCTCGAAGAAATACTTTCAGTTCATAGCATTGACCATCCGCAGTGGTACAGATCAACTCGTCTACGCAGGTCAATGATCCGTCAAGTTTTTCTACTCTCTTGTCCTAGTTTTAAAAATAACAGTGCGATAGAATTTTTGACAAAATTCGTGGACAATCGCAATTTTATGTGGACAGTAATCTCTGGCTTAACTAGAAGTGAATTGAACGATTTGGTCCGACTGACTTCGTATCTTCGGTTTTGCTTCTTGTTTGTTCGTTCGTTTGGTTGCTGTCATTGAATGACAAATAAATTTGGATATAAAATACAAAATACATATGATTTTAACTCATTGCTGGTTTTCTACAGGTACTGAGCAAGTAAGTAAGTAAAGAAAACGTCTATTTACATGGCGCATCAAGCCATCAACCCCAGAAAAAGTACTCTGAAATGTTTTAATTAATCGTCCACAAAACAGAGATAGTATGAATAGAATCACGCAGATGGCTCGGCAGTGAGTTCCATGTCATCCGGCTGGCGACAGAGAAAGTTCGACATCCGCATATGAACTATGAACTATGATGCACCGAGTGTGTGTATGTCTGCGTTAAGGAACTAGAAATGAAATGCTAATCGTGCACTATACTGCAGCCTGTACTAGAGGTAAGCAGAAATGAACCCGCATTTAAATTCCTATTGACAATTCCTATTCACTCTACGTTCTCATTTCCGTCGCTTAAATCAACTTAAGTTACTTAACGTCAGAAGGAAAAAACGACTGTAAAGCTGCACGTCTGTAATGCGTTGTAGCGTCGTCGAGTCGCTGGCTAGTTTTCAGCCATCAGTCATACCCGGCTGTGACGTCATCAACCATGTGACCTCCCAACATGGCGTCGACTACGACGACCGATATCGTAACTCCACGCGTTTCTTCACTTCGCTTACCGCCCAGACGGTGCCGCCATTTCTGCTGTCACGTAATCATCGCGTTTTTGATGACGTCACGGCATCACGTGACCCCACGAATGACGTCATTAGGGGGGCGTGGCCGACTTTTAGGCTGGTACTCTTGTGTTTGGACGTCGTGATTCTGCTGTACCGCGTCTGCCACATCTGCCGAGCGGTGGACCGGATGAGGAATTGTTGGTCACGTGACCGGGAGGACCGGAAGTACTACTGTTACTACGACTACGACGATGGTGATGATGTTGGTAATGATGATTACAGCTTGGCTGCAGGCAGAGCGTTGTCGAGAGAGCAGAGGGTAAAACGTAACGTAGCGGCGCTGAGTGCCGTAGGAAGAAATTTAGACGAAACGGAGTACCCACTGCCCGTGACGTCATCGTCGTCATCTTCGTCAGCTGGTAGGCCGATATGTCGCCTGATGCGGTCCCCGGTCGTCGCCAAACTGGTACTGTTCGCCGGGCTGCTGACGTCATGTCACCTGACCCTCCAGTTGATTGACAGCTGTTGGTCAAGCTCCGCCCACAAGCTGGTCAGCCTGGCGTCCGTCTCGCCGGCCCTGGACACGGAAGACCACGGGCTGACTTACGGCAGGCAGCATGACGTCACTATGACGTTATTCGACCAGTTCGTCGTCAACTCGCTGTCGCATCTCAGCATTGTGGTGCAGCTTGTCATCAACGGTAGGCTGTCTGTGTTCGTCTTGCACTAATTAGGCCTATAGGAACAGTAGACTGTAGCAGTAGTAGTAATTGCACAATTTGCATTATACGTTGTAGTAGTGGTGTGTGGCTCGGTAGTCTAACGGTAACGTGTCGGACTTGTAATCCCGAGGTAACTCAGAGGCGCAGGTTCGACTCCGCACCGGGACACTGCCGGGTAACGACCTTAGGCAAGTTGTTCACACACATGTGCCTCTGTCACCAAGCAGTATAATTTGGTACCGGTTTCACCGCTGGGACGTAAATAGGCACACCGCGCGATACACTGGCCCCGTATCCGTGCTGTCGCAGTGTAAATCTGGTGTCTGCATATATGGCTGAGGGCCTTAGGAAACGGAGATCAGCGCCGCCCTATGGGCCGTAAGGCTCGGGAAGGACTTTACGTTTACGTTTTTACGTGTAGTAGTGGTAGTGGTAGTAGTACATAAATAAGTAAGTGAAATAATTTGTGTAGCCCATTAATGGTACGTTAAATAACTTCGAACCATACACCAAATGTGCTAGCATATAGTACTAGTACTAGTAGTAATGGTGGTGGTGGTGGTATTTTTACGTTGTTGTACACGAGAGTTTACTTAGAGGCCTACGTATACGTTTTGCCTAAACAAGCCGTATATCACACAGAATGGTCTCAACTGGTTTTTGCTGCATTAACTTTTCGTCACGTCGACATAGAGCGTTGTAACATGTAAACACAAGAAATCTGAGCTAATGCTTACGAGACGCGCGAAAGCCTATAGCAGTTCCGGTTCAGTATATTAGCTGAAAATTGGGGTGTTCACGCTAAGTTAATACACAAATAGCAAATTCTTTATCTGGGTCGCATAACGATAGTACCATGCAGCCGACGGTGAAAATTTGGTAATTTTAGCTTGCACCGCTTTTGACTGATCCACCCGTGTGACGGACGGACGGACGGACAGACAGACAGACGGACGGACAGAATTGCGATGGCTAAGACGCGATGAAAGCAGTAGCTGCTTTCGCGCGT
>Ga0056128_1010574_pt1 | contig 11489 bp, 7 predicted proteins | sample WorMetLIZISLAND2_FD_71113 | JGI IMG/M metagenome (GOLD analysis project Ga0056128, IMG submission 71113) | Marine gutless worms symbiont microbial communities from Max Planck institute for Marine Microbiology, Germany - Olavius geniculatus... ... | reverse complement strand
GACGCCTGCTTCATGCTTCTGTTCATTCCCTGACCAGATAACCTTACAGCCATGCATCTCTCCTGATGCAGTCCATCGCATTTCAGCCAATCCTAGTATATCGAAGCGATATCTTTCTATTTCATTCTCCAGCAGTTCAAGTTTGCCTGGTGCCCACATGGTGCGCACATTCCATGTTCCAACTGTTAGCATATGTGCGCATGGTTTGAGTTTTCTCGCTTACTTACTGGCTATAATATTGTTACGTGCAGGTCGGTGTGTTTGATCCATTCAGTGACGACCCTCAGCTAGGAGTTCAGAAGATCGTTCTCTGCTGTACCACGGAGACATTGTTCGTGGGTGGGACTGCGGGGCAGGTGGTTGTCCTGCACTTTGAACACCAAAACAACCAACTCGACGACTTACGGGTATCACTATCAGTCTTTAGTATAATTCTTATGTCACAGTTATTATTATTATTATTTTTTTTTAATACCATTCAAAAGAAGGGTTAAAAACAAAAAAAGTAAAGTTAAGAACTAATCCATGGATGGCCAGAGGTCTGAACACGTGGGAAAGCTGTCGTGGAGGATGACTGCATTAAATCGTTGCACTGTGACCGAAAGTTATTATTATTTTCAAGTTTACCAAAGTGAACCAAGGAGGATGTCTTTGGGTCAGTCAGTTTTTGTCAGCTAGATCACTCAGAAAATTATAGACACATTCTGGTAAAATTTTGTGGAGGATCTTGCTGTGGCCCAAGGAAGAAGAGTTCAGCTTTTGATGGTTATCTGTGTTTTTTTTATTCTGATCCAGAATTTTCTGCCGTTAGAAAATAGCTTGGTTATCTGAGTGGTAACTAGGTTCGGCTTAGAGCACCTTTGTCCTTCGAGACCAATGCAATAACGTTACTAACAGTATTACTCACTCGGTTAGTGTAACTTGTAAAATTTACAATTTGATTTTTCCAGCTAATCAATCTCGTACGGTTGTAGGTGATTCCATTGACCATCGTGAGTGACCATGACTCGTACGTCTGGAGAGGTCATGATCCACTCACTGTGAAGGTTGATGGACTCAGTTTTGCGGCAGGGTTTCAGCCGTCGTGCGTCGTACAGATCAAGCCGCCCGTCATGTGTACCGCGTTGACTGTCAGTGACCACTGGCAACTGTCAGTACTTCCCGCTGTTTAGACACGTTCTTTTCTGTTCTTCTTGCAGTGTATATGTAGACCCTATAGACAAATTTATCTGTATTCATTTTTGTCTGTTTCTGTGGTTAACTGTATCGGGTTTTTTTAAAGATCACTGTCGATATATGCAGCTGTAGCTACTATAGTCAGACATACCTCCCCTCACCAGTTCCCCAAGTAAATTGGAAAAAATGGCCAGTTAAACAGAGAGTACTTGCACTGGCAGTAATACTCTAGTAACAGTGCTGTAGTACTATAGTTGTTTTGTGACTTCCCACGTACATTTTTCAGGCTGATTTTAAAACTTTCTCGTTTGTCTATCACTAAGAGCATGTTAGAAACCTTTCTTCCTGCTGTGCAAATTTATCGTTGAATTTAATTGTAGGATTCACAATGATGGCTGACTGTTAGCTGATAACTGAATCAGTGTTATATTATCATAATTAGAATGCTGTTCTGTTGTCGCTGTGGTCTGATGCAGTCTGGCCGTTGGCACCGCTCACGGATTTGGCGTTGTTGATTACGCTCAGAAGAAGTCTGTATTCGAGAAGTGCACACTTGGCCCGCCAGGTGGCACACATGTTACTTTTTTGCTTGCATATAGGGTTAAAGTGCTGACTGCATGTTTGTCATGTCTTACAGTTTTCACTCAGCGCGATGAAACAACTTTTCTATGATTGCCTCTGTCAGCTAAACGTAAGAAAGGGCATCTCGACTGTAAAAAAGCTACTTCAGAAATTCCAAAAATGCAGGAAAAATCAGCTAATAAACCACAGTTAGGTAGTCATTAGGAAGGAGTTATTATCTTGCTGTAACATTTCTGAAATCCGACTTTATTTTGTTCAGCATGAACATAAATATTGAGGCGTGTTTGATCTAAGAAATTTGCTGTAGGCCTACATGGACGTGTGAGTTTGGCATGGAAATGAAATGTTTTCTGTATGAAAATTTCGTTTACGCCAGCACTTGTGAAAATAGTTGGGCAGCTTTGTTTTGCTCAGCATGTAGCATACAAGAGGAGACCATGTGCTGTGTTGAGAACTGCTTGTTGTCTAAAGTTCAATGAGATATAGAAACCGTCATCAGCGTAGCATACTAATTTTCCTGAACTGAAAAGTACTTCTTTGCTTCTGATCTGATGCATGTGTGATTTTCAGCAGTTTTTTCATGTGGTACTTTATGTAATTTTGTGTAGTTTTTATAGTTTTACAGTTTTTAATTTTTAGCTCATTGTCTATCTTATATTTCGTGCTGCCTTTTAGGGTAATAACGGCTGATGGATTGATTGATAAGGATATTGATGAAGATAGTAAGTAAGCAATCAAGTAAGTAAAACGTAAATTTATATAGCGCATCAATGCTAGAACAGCATCTAATGCGCTGTAATTGCATCTGTGTAAGTTAGAACATTGAAGAGAAGCATAGGATGTGTTTGAGCATAGAAATATATCAAAGTGGTGTGCAGAGGAGTCGGCGACGCCGCGTCGCCGGTCACTGCGCAAGTCGCTGCGTGAATCGTTCCGACACTTGCGCAAGAGACGCATTCCGATATCATCGTTGCTCCACCGGCGAGGACGCACTGACGCCAAGGCCACAACCACGGCCGCTGATGCTGACGCCCCCGGCAAGTCAGCCGTCGACGAGGGACGGATGGAACAGCCAGCGGCAGAAGCGGAAACAGCAGCAGCTGAAACTGCACCAACAGCAGCGTGAGTTCTTGAACACTATGATTTCATCAATTTGTTATTAAAATTGTACACACAGTACACGTATGTTTAAATCTATTAGTATATGTAGTATGTGATCTAGAAATTGTCAGCCGAACCGATTTTTCATGTAGCCATTTAATACTAATATTATGGATACCGTTAGTCGGTAGAAAAAATTACACCTCGTCAATGCTGGTGTTTTTAGACATCTTATTAAAACCTTTTCATGGGTGTGACTGGCAGCGAGGAGACTCCGAAGAAGGAGCCGGTGGCGCCATCTGGTGGTGCCGAGGGTGAAGCCGACACATCGGCAGCTGCAGTAGCGGAAGCTACAGCAGCAGTAGCAGACACCGAGGCATCGGCTCCATCCTCATCAGCTCCAACAGCAGCAGCAGCCAGTAGCTCGTCACCGCCTGCATCACCCAGTGCTACAACCTCCCCTCCGATGACACCTCAGCATCAGCTGAACGCAGCCTCCGTTGACCAGATGACCAATTCCGTCGTACGCTGTCTGGCGTTTGCCAACACTTTCGTCATGTCTGGTCTGTCAGTTCTGCTATTATTAATTTTTTAACCCTTAGTACTAAATTTTCGAGGGTGAATTCTTATTAGCCAAGCAAATATATTAGTGGTTTATTATTATTATTATTCTTTTGGTAGGGCTGAAATAAAAGTTAAAATCGTAGGTGAGATGGCTATAGGTCCAGACTCAGACTGTGGATGCAAAATGAATTCAGTTCAGTTCAGTTCAGTTCTGTACCAGCATTTTATATACGCACAGTATTATAACAACATTTGTGAGGGCTGTGCCGACGTAGGCTATAGTAGCTGCTTGTAAACATCTCTGTTTTCAGCTGTCAGTGACGTGTTGTTGTGATCCGATGGCAAACTGTTCCATGCTGATGGGCCAGCTGCTGGACCAAGCTCATAGAATTGTGCAAAAGCACAGCGCTGAAACGTTCATTCGTGACAGAATTACAAACATAGGCAAAGACAGCGCTGTTCTTCTTCGTTTTTTTTCTTTTTTATTATAATGATTAGGTGGACATTTGAGCTGAAGGTAAATTAAGCACAGAACACACAAAATCTCCATAGAAAAATACTATAGAACAGTCATTATTTATTTTATTGTGGCAGTTCAGAGATTGAACTGCCACAATAAAATAAATAAAACTGGTTAACAGAACGTGTATACTGTATATGTTGTGCACATGCATTGTGGTGTTTGTTGTGTCTGCACAGGACAAGAGCACAGTCCAACGCTCTGGGTCGGCACCAATGCGGGAACAGTTTACATTCATCAGCTGACAGTGCCGTCGACCGACAACCGAAGCACCGACGAAGTCCAGTGTGTTCTGTGTAAGTTTAGATCTACATTCTGTTAGTATTTTTCGTGTTACTTTTTTGTGTGAACCGAGTTTTCAGTCACAAGACTTGTATAAGTTGATCAATTAGTCGAGTTTTTGAGTGTTTTTCTGTTGCTGCTCTGCGTTTACAGGACTGCACTGATGACTTTTCTATTTAAATCAGCTGTTTCCAACTTTGGTTTTTCTACTGTAGGCTGCCGATTGTATATTTGGCCGCCAGTCGGCTTTTGGGCAGTAGGCAACACGTTATAAGCACCTGACATTGGGACATTGGGTGAGATCAACTACTGTTGAGACTTTAGTTGGTGACTAAGGTCTTAGATTACAGTTTGCTCTAAGACCAAAGACAAGACCGAATTGACTTCAATTTTGTCAAAAACCAAACTTAAGTCTTAGGTTTGGTTTTACTCATAGACTTAATTCTCAGTTCATCTATTGTGATTATGATCAACTTGGTTGGTGGCGTGGTGTAGTTTGTAACGCGCTTCGGATGAAACAAAGTTACTCTACGCCAGGCCTGGTTAGTACTGCGATGGGTGACTGCCTGCGGGCAGGTAAACCAACTCGGTGCGAAGCCTGCCAGCTAGGTCGACTCAGCCTTATATCTTCTGTGGGATGGTAAAATAAGTACTGGCGGTGGTCATGGCCATCGCCAGGTAAGAAAACGGCGAGTTCTGCGCAACAGTAGCCTCTGTGGCCAGGACTGCTAGTATACTGACCCAGTCGGTTAAAGACGCTGGCTGTTAACTTGAGCCGGCCACCCGGCCGACCTGGGCTGTATGCTAGCTTAATCGGGCTTAGTACTGCGGTGGGTGACTGCCTGCGGGCAGGTAAAACCATCGCACCGGCTTCGCCCTCGCCAACTCAAAGCGCCACCAAGGGGATGAGCTCCCACGCAACGGACTTTGTCTATGCAGAATCTTCTTTTTTTTCTTTCTTCTTGTAATTACTGACTGTTCGACAGACCTCATTGTCGATGTTGTTGCCTGTACAGCGAAGGAGATCCAGCTGCAGCATCGTGCAGCCGTGATGTCAGTAGCAGTGATTGATCGAGCAATGCAGCCACTGGGCAGTGCACTGGCCGGCCAGCTGACTGGCGCAAAGGACGTTGATATGACTGCTGGACATCAGGTTGTCATCTGCTCCGAACAACAGATCAAGGTCGGTGATTGCGTTACTTGTTGTCAGTGGCATTGTGGAACATTTCGCCCTTCTAAATTTTGTTCAGTCAGAAAATATACTTTTTAGGAAATTTTTTTCTAATTTTGTTTTGAAAATACAAAATTTGGGGATAAAGATCCTCATTTTGGGGGACTTTTGGGACAGAATTGAAACGTTGACCACCCATAATCTTCTGTGTCGGAAGTTTGCAACTGCTTGCTCCTCTGCTTTTTTAATCGACGACTCCACGGTTTGCTGAAATTGAGTAGTTTACAGTAGAAAACTGTTGCTTTAAACGCGTTTTGTTGCAGGAAATTGAGTTGCATTGTAAGCGTAAATTGGGATCTAAAGTGACTGCTGAAAAACTCATTGTGTTGCATTTGCTGCATGGATTATTCAGAACTTTTTCTTTTGATTGTGTTTAATTATTGTATTGCTACCACTCTGTGGTGAATAAATATTTTCAAAAGAAAGAAGACAGGAAGAAGCATCCGATTCTGTATTACCACCTGCTTCTGTGTTCTTGATTCAACATGACATCCAAAAAGCATGGATAGATGCACAGATCTTTTGTACTGTAGCGTTCTTGCTGTTTAAGTGGACTTCATACTAACAGATGCAGCATGTGGGCTGTGAACTTAAGTTGACAGACTTGAACAAATGGCTTTTAATTGGGAGAATTACAAATGGCTTTTAATTGCAGAATTACAGAGAGCAAAATTACAGAGTTGCCAGTATTTTTATTTGATATTAGTAAATGTAGAATGTTTCAAGTTTGTTTCTTGTTGGTATTTCAGATATTTTCTTTGCCGAATCTCAAGGCCGTTGGAAAATTCAAAGTGTCTTCTCGTGACGGATGCCGAATTTGCAAAGCAGGAGTGATTAGTTTTCGTAGCAAAAGTGGTGCGTATACTTTGCTGGATTGGAGTACTTTTCACGATAAATCGTCTCCTTCTCAATCTTTTTTCAGCTATTTTTGTCTACCCAAATTGCTTTTCTATGATGCAAGATATTTTATATTGCATGTGTGAGAATCGTTACGTTTGCACAGCCTTTTATCTTGTTCTTAATTGATTATTGTTACTGTTATTAATGTCAGCATTATCTTAGAGGGTCTCATCGTAGCCTGAATAATAAGCATTTTTTTAGGACCAATTTTGGGACGTATTGCTTGATTTGTTAACATAATGATTAAAATAAATACTGCAGTGATGACGTGATGCTATGACGTGCGTGGTTATCATGTCACAGATGAGAACTACTTGGAGAATGACATTGCATGTTTGACCACAACTGGTGACATTCTTGTTCTATCGCTGCCACATCTGCGCCAACAGATGAAGGTCCAAGGAATTAAGTGCGATAGCAGGTAAAACAACATAATATGAGCACGTGTACAGTGATGGTACAATTTCTAATGGTTGTTCTTAGCTGAAAGTTTTTGTCGAAAAATAATTTCGTCACTGGGAGAATATTGAATATTCGTTAATATTTGATGAACGTACAGCACGTCTGCATCTACTTTATATATAGTCATAGTCTAAGAAAGCCAACGATTTTTAGCGAGTAATTAAGGAAGTAAGTAAGTTGCTTTTATTTGACAAGTGACAATTAACTACATTGCAAGAGTTTGTAAATTACATGAAAATGGATAGCAAGACATAGCGAGGAAACAAAGTAGATTCAGTTCAGTTCAAGAACAATGGCGTTTCTTTTATAAATTTTTTATAAAAGTGTCTACACATTTTTACTGACACCGTTCTGCGATGTTGATTGCGACAGCACGGTGAATTCGAGTCTGTTCGTGCTACACGGCGAGGCGTTCTTCCTCAACTCGCCGTCGGACTATCTGCGCGTGTCTCTGTCGGCCCAGCGGGTCGTCAGACCGTCGTGTCTGATCGAGCTACGTGATGATGATGATGCGCTCAAAATGCAGCTGGAACCCGAGTCTGTTGAACCTCCTGCCAACGAAACTGCTGCAGACGCCCAGGTCGTCCTTACCGAAGACCAGGCACCAGCTTCTGAGAGGTCGGTTAGATGCCATACGTACAAGTTACAGGACTGCTTTGCAGAAAATGTTTAGCAAGATTTGTTAAAATGTTCTGCAGTTATTAATTTTTAGAGATTTTTCTTATCTCAAACGTTTATTCTTTGTACGATTTTGTGTAGTGGTACATATTTTGTATATACGAAAGTCTGTTTGTCTGCTTAAAGCCTTCGCATATTTTTGTACTCTATATTGTAATCTGCGTCATTGGTGAATATTAGTTACATGTACTGTCCATCCATAACCTAAGAGACCCACTGTTTTATGTCCTAGTTTTAGCCAGGAAGTCGAATGAAGTACAGTTTTAAAATGCTTGTGTGTTTTTTTTTCATTTTTTGGGTCTTGTTTATGTTGATATTATTTTACACAGCTTGAAGAGCACACTTCTGTCTTCTTATTTTATTATTATTATATTATTATATTAATTTTTCTTTCTTATCTACGCTTGGTTGATCCCAATCTTACTTCAGTGTGAAGAGGACACTTCATGGCATTCTACCCAGTTTCATAGCATTCTGCACGTTAACCCTAACCCTGACCTTTGACCTTTGATTTGTAAATTTGCACGTCAGTTACTGTTGCACGGGGGAGCATTTGCGCCAATTTGGTTTTTACTGTGCTATTCAGTTTTTGGTGGCAACAGATGACAAACAGAAGAATGGGAGGGACTCATTCTGTGGCCTAATGAGACGGCCGTAGAATAATGTCATCAATGTGTGTGAAACAATAAAACGATTGATCTGATTGCTGTGGATCTGGTGTGCAGTGCTGGTGATGCACCGGTGGTGAATGGAGAACATAAGACAGCGGCAGCTGCTGAATCCGGCTGCCAGGATGCGGTGGATGACAGCCAGGATGATGCTCTGACTGCCCATGATGCGACAGTCAATGACACTACAGCAACAGTCGACACGTCAGGCCTTGACGTCACTGGCGACATTGTCACCGTTCACGTCATGTGAGATATTGTGCACATCTTCATTCACCGACATAGAATGAAAATAATCTGGCAAAATGCGTAATTGATGATCGGTGCTGCCCCCTGGTGAATCATAAATACGCAGCTGCAAGTATCGGCTGTGGGGGTTTAACCTTTCAAATTTTTCCTTCCTCTGGGGGTCAGAGACTATTCAACACAGTGTGTCATCGAAATCCGTCGAATGGTTTAAGCACAAATGTGACAGACGACAGACACCAGACAGACAGACCACGCCATGCAGAAACGTGCAATTATAGGCAGAATCGCTCTAGCGGAAGTGGTTTAGCCTAGAATGTGATGGCATACGGAAAATATTGTTAACTATTCTTAATTAAAGATCTAATTATAGTAGATCACACCTAGACGTTACTGACGTTTAAATGCAACAGATAATAATTATGCTTCAGAAATAGTTAATCTGCAATACTCAACAATTTTTTGACATTTAGCGTAGTAGAATTATGGTATGTACTACTTAACTAGTGCTTTTGCAAGTGAATATATGACGTTTTACGTTTTTTCCCGAAAAATAATATTAACTCTTTTGTGCTGTACAGGGAGCAGTCGTCATCGTCAACGGTCATGACGTCATCCGGCAAGACAACGGTAACCAAGACGACCGTTACCAAGACGACAGATGACAGCTTGTTTACGGAGACGACGACGACGAGTGTAGAACAGCACGTCAACAGTAGTGACGTCGAACTTGCGGAGGACGGTGGCCCCGCCCCAGCTGCCGTGCAATAGACTGGTGTCCGTAAAATAGTACGTCCCTAACTTCCATGCACTCATGACTTCAGCGAATAGCAACGAATTTTGAAAATTTTACAATCCAATTTAGTGGCAGGCTTGAAAAGCACTAATTAAAGATCCCGTCGTGTCCTAAACGTCACGTGAAATGTAGTGAGCTTTAGAATGCTGCAGGCTACCTTGTAAGTCACTTACTCTAAAGCTGACCGTATTTCACAGGGTAGTGTAGCGACACATCTGGAGTGGGATGGAATGACTGGGGTATTTAACGATTGCTTAACTGCAACTTTTATGTGGAGCATATTGTTGAAACAATTTTTGGAAAATAGGTCGATATTTGATGTACTGTAAACATAGCATGACTGAAGCATAAGGGTTTACTTTTCAGCGGGACACACTCCCCCCCCCTGTATATTGCTGATTGGACTATGCATGCTTGTGCTCGTGTCTCGTTGTCTCATCTGTCTGTGTCGGTGTATGTATGTTTGTGTGTGTGTCTTGCTTGCTAGCTACTGGGCGTAGTTTACAGTAAGTGTATGTACGTATGTGTGAAATCCTTACGGCGGCTAGCAGGCGCATCCATCCCCCCTTGGGTAACTTTTCCCCATATTGCAGCAATTTTTCCCATCCCCTGCATTTCCCGTTACCGTACTCTTTTTCCCTCCACTTCTTTTTTCACTGCTTTTCCCAAAAATCCAGCCAGACGATCTGGAGGTAAGCTCCTCTGGCGGGTATAGGATGGGCCACTAATGCATTTTTGGGCTTTGAAAATGCGACTAATTGCAACATTTTTAGTCATTTACGTGCAACGAAAATTACTGTGTTTGGTTGATTTGTCTTGTGGAAAAATTGCCACCTCCTCAGTTTAACTTCAAATAATAAGTTGCCCACAAACTATTTCCAGGAAGCATCCTGCTTCTACTTGTCAAACGCAGTGGACGCCCCTGGTAGTCAGCATTGTTGCCTTTACGTTTTTTCCTTCTTCAACTTATTATCGTTGTCGTACATTTCCTATAAGCTCGTTTTTGTACTAGTTTTGCTGCTGCATAGTAACCACCTAGGTGCTTTGGTTTTTGTTAACTGAGTGAAAAAATTGTATTCAGTCTGTAATACTGCAAACAACTGCTAAAGAAGGTTCACTGATAGGAGATTGAATTATTCTAGAGTAACATGTGGTAAAATTGTTCATTTGAATGAAAAAAATCAGAAGTATTAGGTCTAATAATGTACTAACATTACACAGTACATTTTCTGTATTTCGTATAAAAGTGGCAGTCTAATAAATTCATATCGTAATATATCTGAATTGTAGGGTACTGCATCAGTATGCATGTACGACGTTGTATGTTGATGAATTAACACATTATTCTCATGTATGATTGACGGCTCTTGTAATATAGAAATTTTCAGCATTGTATTCAAGCATAATATCTTAGATCTATCACAGCTGCAGTCATTATAGAGCATAGATTATTCTGAGTTTATAATCTTGTCTCATTGCATGAATGGTGTGCTGAAAATGCAGGAATGGAAATATTAGCACAAACAATAGGCTGGAATTTTGGAATCAACAAATAATTGAGAAACCTGACATATATCTGTGAATGTTTACGAATTGCACTGCAAAACAAGCATTTGAACAGCTGAAATGGGTGCTAAAGACATTTTGTTCAAGTGCTGAGATTCTGCAGCCCACTTGGGCTAACTGCTCAATCACACCTTGCAGGTTATCGCGTTTTGTAAACCGAACTTCTGGTTTGTACACTGTGTTTGACAAAAAACATCCACTTACGTTTTCCTATCTTTCTGAAAAAATGCTTAGATATACACAGAAATTTCAGTGAATGTTTGTGTTACTTATTTTTTATGGGTAATTGTAAATCATCAGTACTCAGACAGTGATGTGTTATTTAATTATTTTAATTGTCATGTCTTATTCGCAATTGGTTACTTTCGGTATTTCCACTCTTGCATTTTTCTGCGTGTAAGTATACGTTTATGTGAACTGATGCATATGTGCTATAGAAATGCTGCTGCTGCTGAAATTTTTGTTGGATGTTTTTGTGCGATTATGTTGCACCAACTGCTTTTCCTGTCGATCCAATAATGGGCGAAGTGTATATAGCTTATTGAAGAGACAAGCCAGCTGGCATGCATAGCATAGGCTATAAACGACACTAGATAGGTTCATCAGACTATTATATATTTGTTATTCAGGTAATGATTATGATGATGATGATGATGGTGGTGATGAAAGTTGTCAGGGTTATTAGGTGTTCAACTGTCCAGTCTTTTGTCCAACCCC
>Ga0056128_1010573_pt1 | contig 11489 bp, 10 predicted proteins | sample WorMetLIZISLAND2_FD_71113 | JGI IMG/M metagenome (GOLD analysis project Ga0056128, IMG submission 71113) | Marine gutless worms symbiont microbial communities from Max Planck institute for Marine Microbiology, Germany - Olavius geniculatus... ... | reverse complement strand
AACATTGTGTGATCCCATATGGCGGGTGACGCACCGTAGCTCTGTGAAGGGTTTAATCTTCTAAGGAACTATATTCTGACATTTACCTATTATCGTTTTGTCGTAGTTTAAAAAACCTTTTTGACGGCCAGTGGCGTAGCCAGAAATTTCATTTGGGGTAAAGGGGGGGCTAGTCTCTTTTCCTTTTCTTTTTCCTTTCCTTTCCTTTTTCTCCCTTCCATCCCTTTTTCTCCCCTTTTTGCCCTTCCCTCCTTTTTGTCCCCCCTTTCCCCTGTTTCCTTTTCCTTTCCCTCTTTTCCCTTAAAAGTATGACCCCCTAAAATCCAAATAGGGGACCTGGGGGAGCGCTGTGAGCTCCCCCAGCAAGGTCTGGGGCGGAGCCCCAGCCGAAATCGAATTTGGTGCATTTCAGCCTTAAAAGATAAGATTTGTTGGCAACAATTTTAATTATTTTTCCGAGAATAAACTGACCAAATTGGCAAATTTAATGGAGTTTTTAAGCGCGAAAGCAGCTACTGCTTTCAGCGCGTCTTAGCCATCGCAATTCTGTCCGTCCGTCTGTCTGTCTGTCTGTCCGTCCGTCCGTCCGTGACATGGGTGGATCATTCAAAAGCGGTGCAAGCTAGGATTACCAAATTTTCACCGTCGGCTGCACGGAACAATCGCTATGCGATCCAGATAGAGAATTTGGTATTTGTACATTAACTTAGGGTGAACACTCCAATTTTTAGCTAAACTACTAAACCGGAACTGCTAATGCTTTCGCGCGTCTCATGAGCATTAGCTCAAATTTCTTGTTAAAGATATGATTATGTTTTGTCTGGAAAATTGGACGGTTAGGTCCCTTGGGCCCCCCTCGGCTACGCCACTGTTGACGGCCCCCGGGCCCTCGGAATGGCGAACCCGAATCACGCGAACTCTTTGCAATAAAAAGCCTACAAGTTCTCCGGGCGTTTATACCGGCGCCACGTTGCGGTCTGTGATAGTCACCGTGAAAGGTAAACAACAATGTCGACGACGACCGTCTCCAGTTGTTTTTTATTGCAGTTTTACAGTATTTTACTGCGCATGCGCGAACACCATTAATGGAAATCGTGGTGCGAGACTGCCAGCCTAAGGTCGACAAAAACGCGCCTGGAATAGAGAGAGGGGGAAGGACCTGTTGAGAGAGATTCAGCTAAGTGCCTGCCTTTTGCTCTATTCCCGACCGGTTTTTGTGACTAATAGCTGCTACTAATTGGACATACATCGCAGCAGTTATCGTTTTCCCAGTCCCACGGCAATTTATCATTGCTCATCGGCGTACTTCTTCGTTAGCCGAGCTCGTGTTTTCGTTGCTTGTAACTACTAAAGCGTTAACTGAAATAATGATGTTGTATTAGATGTTTGCGTGTCCGATCCATTCATCGGCGTTGACGATTGACGTTGAGACAGCCGCGCTGTCACAAGAACACTGTGCGATGCGGCAGTGACTGTCGTTCAAGGTCATACGAGGTCGTTGACTTCGGTATGAATCGAAAGCTCGCATGCGGCTATCTGTTAATGAACAAGTAATTAGGGCAAAGCTCACGTGACACGCGAGATCAGCGGTTTTGCCATCTTGGCAATCAGTGTACAGCATGCAATAGAATAATAGTGCGTCTTAAAAGAGTACTCAAATTTGAGACCTCAGCACGAAAGACTCCTTGAATCTTAAAGGTCGAAAATTAGATTGTTAAAAAGGTACGTTTTATGCTAAAAATTTTATACGCAAGTTGTCCAGGTTTATCTCCAGCCATTTCGGCGCAATTTACTTTTAAAATGTGTGGCAACCCGAAATCGCGAAAAATTCACTAAAAACCCGTATTTTGGGGGTTCAAGATCATTTCGCTAAAGTCGTCGATGTTGACACTCCTAAAAAGTTCGTCACTAATGCTTGTTATAAAAAGCAGGATGTCTGTGCCCATCTGCAGTTGTTTAAATGTTTTCATGCTAGACGAGCCAATATCAGTAAAATAACCACTCGTTGATGCTCGAGTGCACAGGCCTACTCGAACCTAAAAGGTCGATCATTGGACTGCCAAAATTTGCATTTACTGCTGAAAGTTTCATACGCAGGTTGTATTAGTCTATCTCCATGCGTTTCGTTGCAATTCACTCTTGAAATGTGCACTGAGGCCAAAAATTGCGAAAAATTCACTAAAAACCCTTCATTTAAAGGTTCAAGGTCGTTTAAGATCATTGATTTTGGTAAATTTTAAAAACCTGTCACCAGTGCTTGTTATGATATGCAGCATGTTTGTACCTATCTGCAACCGTTTTTACACTAAACGAGGCAACAGCGGAAAAACGTCTTTTAGGGGGTACCCCTCTTTGACGCCCTCGTTCGAGAAGAACCCTTCATCTAGGGGCACGAAATTTTGTCAGAAAAAACCAGAGTCCTTGGGGCAGCCACAGTGAAGATTTCGTGATTCTTGCACCGTTTTAATACAGATCAAGAGTGTGACAGACAGACGGACAGACGGACGGACGCTAAGACGCGCGATGCATTGTGCTATCGAGCGTAAAAATATAGAAACGTCGGTCTCTCGTCAGTATCCTATACCGTGTCAGAGGTATTGCCGTTTGATGCTGAAAACAGCCACGCATGCATCTTTTTGCCGAAATATTGAATTTTTTTTCCTAGGACAAGGTCGTTGATATTTGGTGCGCCATGGATAAAAAGGTTATAAGCTATTTGTCCGTACAATCAGCCTACTTTTCCGCGGTTATGTACTGCGGCGGCACATCAACATTACGGAAAACTTACAACTACGACAAAATTTTTATAACATTTCCTACAACATTTCTGCAGATTGGTGGCGCTTTACTGTAAGAAGCTGATCATAAATAATAAAATAAACCTAAATTAATCTCAAAATGCAAGATAAAATAAAAATTAGAATACAACCATACCACGTTGAATAAAAAAATATTTCGATGTTACTTAAAGTCGAGAACGTAGATATCGTCTAAATGACCTGATTCCTATAGCAGACAGAAAAACACACAATTTATAGCGACATTATGCTGTAAAACCGTTAACGAAAATCGTGATGTCTGGCACCAGCTTAAGACTGAGTCCCATGGCAGACGCTGGTAGCATCTGTGAAGGATTCGTGCTGTATTCCGCATAGCTTAGCCACGTACGGTCGGTAGCCGTCAGGTCTCTGATAAAGACCAATATCTCAGTGCTATAGCTTGCGTCACGTACTGCCGTAAACACTATATGCCGACGCATATATAATAATGTTTTTGTATGCAGAAACACTAGTGCAATGACAGCAGCTGTTTTGCATGAGTGATACACGTCGTGATATTACGACTGCGCGCCATATATAGTGCCACTAAAACCCGCACAGAAAGACGAAACTAAACTGAACTGAACTGACACAGTTTAGTTGTTGACGAACTGACTAATGAGCAAGAAAGCGAGCTCATTGGTCATTGGCTGACGCGTATGTGAGCGTAGTCACATGACTATCGACGCCGTTAGACGGTGCCCACTGTAATGCGTTGCTGTTTGCCGCGAAATCTAAGGATACTGCTACTCTAAAAACGGGAAAGGAAAAGGAAAGGGAAAGAAAGGGAGACGAAGCCCCCATTTCTGGCAACCCCATTGATGCGAAGTGTTTTTAAACACGCTACGTTTTGTCTGCAGTCGGCAATCCATCATAGCGTACCGGCAAGCATGATCTGCTTGCGCGTAGACTAATATCACGTGTTGTTGAGTCATTAAGAAAGCTTTTAGCGCATCAATTTCACAGTGTCAAAAGCGTGAATGGGACCTACAATATTCCTGTGCTTCTGGTTTCCGTCGGCCACTAGAAATTCTGTTGCATTTTTTAAAATATCACGCCAGTTCTTAGCTTGTTAGTTCGCCCGGAAACGATAGTTTTTCGGAGCGGATTTATACAGGGTGGCCTAATAAAGTAAGCTATTGTTTGCAGATCGTTTGGCAGTACAATCCACAACGCTGCCCGTCAGCCGCGTTCCTGCTCATGAAACTTAGCAACGTCCTCGAAGTTCACATACCATCACACGCAGTTCTATCACAAACTAGACGTTCTACCACGTTCCACTATGCCCCAGTGAGGCACATACCGCGCCTTAAAAATTTCGTAAAGTTTTTGTGGTTTTTCGACGTTCTCGAAGTTTACTTTCTTACCACGTTACACGTTCTTAGTCAAACTAGATGTTCTACCATGTTTTTTTTGTTTATAGTAAGTCATATCCTTATAGTTTTTTTAAAGATAAACTTATAGTTTTGCGATATCTTTGAACGTCTACCATGTATTCTTTCGTGGTAATTCAACGTTCTCGAAGTTCTCAGCTCGTCAGCCAACTTCATTGTCTACTGCGTTTGTCGTCAGCAGTTTCGGCGCATTCTGCGCAGTCGTCTGAGCGGCCAATGTACCCGTAGTACGTCCCCCCAGTAGGAGTAAGTCTGTTATGATGTCCAATTATACCCATTTGTATCCAAAACCTAACGCCGGATTCTGGCGGGTTTTGCTGCAGTATGCAGTCAATGTGCTCGTAGTACGTCAAGCCAGCACTACGATGTCATCACGCTGACAACGATTCATCACAATCGAACAAACATCCACGACTGTTAGCTCACAGTCCGCCAGTCTACAGAGTGCAGACGCCGACAGTTTTTTAGCCACCGTACTTTTGTAAAGGTCGAGCTGTTGGCATGGTTGTCGTCGTCTGCCTGTCTGTCCGTCTGTCACAGATGTACTGTGGCTAAACGGTGGCATAAACGGTGACATAGGGCCTAGGTTGCTATTCATCATTAACAGGAAATCTTATATTGGCTTTCAAATGGCATGAAAATTATTCACCTTGAATGACCTTAAAGGCCAGTACTGCAACAGAAACAGTATAGACTGTACCGTGTCTTCCGGAAAAAGCGTTCTTATCATCAAAAATATTTACAAAACCTGCGTCCGATATTCTCTTTGTTTATTTACTCTGTAGCTGTTTATAATCACAAGACGAGGTGACTACGTGTATGGAACTGTAGCTATTTATGTCGCCTGGCAAAAAGGACCACAGCGATGTCTGTTATACTAGCGTTCATTGTAGCTTTTGAGACAGCGTTTTGTTACCAAAACGTGCATGAAACTGTGTCACTGTCACCTCTGACAAATCGCTTTCTCTCCGTGACTAGAAGTCAAACGCTCGTCTTCGGACGTAGGCGGTACGGTCGGCTTTTCCTAGCGATAGCTGGGCTTCTTGTTTATAAATACAGCAACTTGTATTTTATTGCATGAGCTGCTATTTATGACTTTACTATATTGAATGCTGCCTCCACTAGTAACATAGTCGGGAACAGCAGTCAACACTCAACAGTACAAGCTGCGCAGACTACTAAAAATGAAATAACATTCCATGCAGCATCATCGTCATAGATAATTGCATCGTGTGAACTATTACACGTGATCGTGGGCTTAATAGTCCGTGTCCATGCACTGCTCATGTATCTTATCTTGAGCAGACTGTAGCAATGTCTTACAGAATTGTATAGAATTGCTCTAGTGATCCTTTAAACTTCGCTACCCCTACGGGCTCAGATTAAGTGGCTCGGTGGTGTAATCGTTTGAACGTTAGACTTGCGACTAAGTATGTCGTGGGTTCGATTTCTGGTCGGGTCGCTATCAAATGTTTGCTACTTGGATGAGTGACTGTCTGCAGACAGGTAAACTATATCTTGGTATATAACCAACACCGAGGTCAACTTAATTTTTCATCCCTCCGGGGTAGGTAAATCTAGTACAGGTGTCGTGGGAAATTTGTCGCACCTGGAAAATTTTTCCCACCTCCATATTGTCATAATGTAACTAACGCTAACGCTAACCCTAACCCTAACCCTAACCTTAACCCTTGCCCTAATCCTAACCCTAACCTTAACACTACTCCTAACCTTAACTCTAACCCTAAATTTAACCCTATCCTTAATCTTAACCCTGACCCGTACTGCTGCGTGTGGGAATAATTTTCCAGTGCGACAAATTTTCCACTACACCGGTCTGTCTGGCTGGTGTTCAGGCTGGGCGCATTTACATGTGTCGGGTGACGGATAATCGTGTGATTTCATGTGGCAGGTGATGCTGCGTAGCTTTGAGATGTGTTTTTCATAAAAAGACTATATCGTTTAAACCTTATGAGTTGCGACATTCCTACAAGTTTTTTCGTCCTTTTGGCCACTCACATCCGCAAAATTTGCAGCCCCGGCAACGGCGCGATGCCTTAGTTCGGGGCCCTGCCGACTGATCCTGATTTGATCCTGTTAGATGTCACAGCCATCGTCTGTCAGTCGCAGGACTATAGCCGTGGTGCTAAACCGGATTTAAAGCTGGCGTTGTTGGATATTTCTGCACGAAGGGAGCTCCAGCAGCTGCGAGCTAAAATTAGCAGAAGAAGCTTCTATCTTTGTAGATGATTATACACGCAGGCCTATATGTGTGTGGTTGTAAATAAACGCTTAGGCCTATTTATTATGAAGTAAGGTCGATCACAAAACGAACCAATCTGCAGGCCTACCTTATTACTGCTAATATTTGGAAGTGCTAGGAAAAGAACTTTCTTGAAAGTCTGCTTTCGATGAATTTATGTGTACAGTAACTGAATCGGCCGCCGGCGGTTTGACTCAGGATGTACGTACACTCTGTTCCAAAAAAACTTAATGACTTAATGATCGTTTAATGACAGTTCTGGGGCAAATTGTCTCCGGAAACTATCAATAAAAGAATTCCAAAAAATGGTCTTAGTTTAGCACGGATATGATAAACAATATGCAATAGCTTAGTTTTTGGAACACGACGTATAAAGCTGTACGTTCGCTGATGTGTTGTCTGACGTTCACATATAGACATGGCGAGTAGACTACTCGACGTTGCAGCCACATAAAAACAGCTAATACGTCATCATTAGCCCGTGCCAATCAGCTGTCACCTCCCATTGCTACGTTGTAAAGTGCTTCTCGTCACGACTCTAATCCGTCTTCTGCCTCTTTGCAGTTTTCACCATTATCATCTTCATCATCGTCCTCAGCAGCAGCAGCAGCAGTATGTTTTGTTTACCTCTTTCCTTACATAAATAGCCTGGGCTTACTCGTCAGCAAAACCACTGTTTATTCGTATAACAAGCCAAAAATATCGCCAACATAATTAAAGACTACGCCATTATACGATAAGTGAGTATAAGTGCAACTGTTATAAGCATCTCTACGTGACAAATGCTTGCGCTGGCGAAAGAGAACTTGTAACCAAGACGTCCCGCTGGCAAACACTATTATGAGCAAACCTTTCATTTTCAACGATAAAGTGACAGACAGTATTAACTGCGCTTAGACGTCTAGGTATATTTTTTTTATCTGGCAGCTAACTGATAAACATGTGAATAAATTTAGTATTAAGTTATTTCGGCGAAATTCGCATACTTTTTTAAATAATAAATTACGATAAATGTCGTTTACCGTACGCGATTTCGTAAATATATAAAACAAGACGCAGAACGTTCTTCGTCGAGCTGCATTGTGCAAAAAGTGCTTGCAGATGTGCGATGGAATGAAACAAAAACACAAACTGCAACAACCGGAAACGTTTTTTGTCAACCTTCGTGTACTGAGAGAAAAAACGTGGCACTAAAAACGCGCGAAAGAAGTGTTTTTTTTAACTTTTTATCGCATGGATTTGCATGTTTTACGACGCATTGTTTTTGCTTTTGAATCAAGAGCCTGTATGAGACTGACTGACTGTCAGACCAGCAATACTCCATAGATGTAAAAAACGTTCCAAGAAAAATAAAAAAACGTTAAAAAACGTAAAAAAAACGTGGCAAAAATAAAAAACGTTTAAAAACGTTGAATAAAAAACGTTGGCCATAATTTGTTCAGCTTCTTGTTTAATGCCTAATGTTGTAAGTGCAGTATACCCGGAATTATAGTTCAGATAGAGAGAACTACATTTAATTTCAATGCAGCTGTGATGTCATAAGACCATAACATTAAACTAACTAAATATATTGATTAACAAAACTTTTTATTTAGTATATTTAGACTAACTAAGTAAACTACATTACTATGATCTATTAATTTATTTCTGTGGTCCCAAAGTGCTTCACAAAGCCTTTAATGGGATTTTCAATGCACGTTTTTTAAAAAAAATAAAAAACGTTGAGCAAAATAAAAAACGTTAAAAAACGTAAAAACGTGGCAAGAATAAAAAAAAACGTAAAAAACGTTTTACATCCATGCAATACCCGTAAAACGGTCTGACGGCCGCATGATAAATCAACAAAAGCGATTTGGGTTATTATTTGGATTTATTTCAAGCTTATAACAGTAAAAAATATGGAATTGTGTTTTGCAGTTGTTTTGTCTCGTTCTAGTCTATTTTATTGCACATGACTGCGAAAGTGTGAACGAGTTCAAGAATAAATTGCGAAAACTGAGGAAAAGGAAGATGAGCTTTTTCATGGACTGAGTCCGGTTAGCCCTATGGCTTCACTGTATTTGGAAATCTTCTGGATCAATCAGAAAATGATTAAGTAAACCTGAAACCGTGTTTAAGGCAACAGAAATAAACTACACTGAAATAAAATTAAATGAAATGTAACAAACTGAAATAAAATGAACTACATTTGCTTTAAACACAAAATATACTATTTTACTAAGCCAATGTAAAATGTTGTCACCATAAATTTTACTTCATTTTATTTAATTTGTGTCTCTTTCTACCCGCCTTTAATGTGAAAGTACTCAAATTTTATCATGCTAAATTTCGTGTATACCACCAGAAGTGGAGAGTGCGTATAGGTCTACGTTTTTTGCGTGAGCTTCTATCTGTCTGGCTATCTTGTTAGACTTTCTGTCAACCAATAACAGCTGCTATTGCGAGTCACGTGACACTGCCATTAATTACGTCACGACTGACTTTCACGTCACAGGCATGCGCTTTCACCAGGTAGTGCGTGTACATAATTAAGGTTAGGTGGGATAGTTCGCCGCGCGAACATCTTGGGCGTGATTCATTACTACTAAGTTCTTAAGAGTTAACCGTTAGATGCAAGCTGAAACACTTTGATACTGTTCCTTCTATTTAGGCTGCTTACCGACTTGCATTAACCATTTTGTAATTCGGAGCGAGAGGCTAAATTCGATGAAAATATGCAAACTTTTCTAACAATACGAATACGATAAATCACAAAAAATCAACCAGTGATCGAAGCAAGCAAACAATTAACGAAAAAAGAACAAACGTAAGTAAGTAAACATATCTTTTGTTGCGTAAAACCAACGTAGGCTTAACATAAAGACGCAGAAAATAAACGCCCAACGCTACACAAACTCAAACGACAATATTCGACAAAAAACACTTGAGAAGTCTGTTTATGATAAACACAACTCGAAAGTTGAGAATGATGTCCACGGAAACGTAACGGTCGACTGAAGTTTTTCACCAAAATATTTTAAACATTTATATAGGCCTAACCTGCGAAGCCGCTGCATAGCATAGCAGCAACAGCAGCGCAGTAGGCCTACTGACGAATCATAATGCTCTTGTGATAGAGGCCTGTAACTGCCACCATAAACCGCCCCAGCCTTCAACAATAGGGCGCCTATAAGTCTCGGTTGCTAATAGGTATTGCCAATAACGTCGTCAGAATTAATCAGTCTACAAATAAATAGAATAGATAGGCCTACTTGTACAGCCAGGCCGTTGATTTGAATTCCGACTTTTCAATATGGCGTCTGCTCTCAGAGCCGTCGTTAACGTCGTCGCTGTCGTCTGCTTTTCTATGTGTTGCAGATTCGCTTACGCTCAAGGTCAGTTACATATGGGACCAGTGGCGGATCCAAAAACTGAAAATAGGAGTGGGGTCTGGGGAAAATTTTTGGAAAATTCGATGCAAAAATAACGCATTTTGGTGCAAAATTTTCATATGTTTTAGATGCAACTGGTCGATAGGGGGGCGGCCTCCCTCATCCCCTCCCTTGAATCCGCCACTGTATGGGACTACTTTACAGCTTACTTTATGGCATATTTATACACTATGAGTTACAAAAGTTTATTCTACCCCTCTGACGTGTTCTAAAATTTATTTTTCAAATACTGATAATTTTTTAGCAATATTCTACGTGTATATTTTGCGTTTAAATTTACGCCAGACTATAGCAGTTTGGATTCAATTATCCCAAAATTTCACAAAGTTATGCAAACGAAATATCGCTTAAAAATTTTCAGTCTTTAAAGAATACATTTCACAACATGTCAAGAGTATTGTGCAAGTATACAACGAAGTTTATTACATGACCTGCTTAGTTTTCCTATCTCTCACTAGTGTCTGGAGTGATATACGTATCTACACTGTGTCTCAGAAAAGCATCTCCGACATTTTTGACTGTAACTTGAAAACCAATTACCAGATTTTGATAATTTTTGGTAAGAATATTCCTGACAAAACTTGCCATCAAATGATTGTTCAGTTTCCCACCTTACCCAACGTTTGTTTCTGCACTATTTGGGGAAAACACAACCAGCGAAATATCACTTTTTTCCAGTGTGATATGATTGCTTAATTAACATAACGCGTAAAAACACATTTTATTCACATTTCTGACACTTTGGCTGACATTTCATCCAGTTGTCTATTCTTAACTGCCTGCACTAAAATTGCTCGAGGTGTTGTCCCACTATGCAAACACATGCAAGGAGACGCTTTCTCCATTCATTGACAGCAGTATCGATAATGTTCTGCTCCTGACCAATCCAGGCTCTACCAGTCACTTCTTGATTTCACAAACATTCCTAAACTTCACCTGGTAGACACACTGCTGATGACAGTCAAACCTTGTAATAGACTGGCTGTTGGGGCCCACAGATTAAAATAGATAAAATTTATCGACGTTTTTTCATTCATTTTAACACGTATTATGCTTGGTCTGCTTTCCCCATTTAAAAAAACAGACGTTGAATAAAGCGAAAACTAAAACACTTATTTAGTAGCTAATGTGTCAGAAATATTTCTGCCAATATTTATTAAAATCTGCTAAATTTTCTTCAAGTTACGAGCAATAATGTCGGGGATGTTTTTTTAGGTTTTCTGTTTATTTCAACACATATTTCGCTTGATCTGCTTTCCTTAGGTAGTGCACAAGCATACATTGGGTGAGGAGGAATATTCGTACAAAAATTCTCAAAATCGGGTAATTTATTGGTTTTCAAGTTACAGTCAAAAATGTCGAGAATGTTTTTTGAGACACACTGAATAATCTCACACCACTCAATCGTGACGACGGTGAGTTTTGCCTGAGAATGGGTGCTGTACAGAGACCCGAGCCACGTTTCGGTCGTCACGTTTCATTGAAGTGAAATTATGGGCAGTTATAACACCCCAGACACTGTAGTGAAAAATAGGCGACAAATTAAAGTGGTTCATATACTTCGTCTTTCTAGGCTCATATC
>Ga0056128_1010569_pt1 | contig 11493 bp, 5 predicted proteins | sample WorMetLIZISLAND2_FD_71113 | JGI IMG/M metagenome (GOLD analysis project Ga0056128, IMG submission 71113) | Marine gutless worms symbiont microbial communities from Max Planck institute for Marine Microbiology, Germany - Olavius geniculatus... ... | reverse complement strand
GTCGACGACTGCGCTCTTCAACTACATCAGCGCTGGTCTTTCCACGCACTGTGCGTTCTACCACTGGCGACCGCACCTTTCCAGCGACTGCTGCATCGGTCTGGAACAGTTTGCCAAAGTCGGTCCGGTCGTCTCCGTCGTTGCAAGTTTTCCGCAGCAGACTGAAAACCGAACTTTTTCCTGGTCTTACAGTCATGACTAACAACGTCTCATTGCACTGACTACTATTACGTGACTTCATTGTTTAAGCTTATTGTTACGTGTCCTTGTAGTCTTAGGACTTAACGCCACGCTAAAGTTAATTCGTCTTTCATCATCATCATCGTCATCATCAAATACTTACTTAAGTCTATGTTTCGCAGGTTCATTAATTGAAAAAAAAACAACCGATTTTTTTAAAAGTCAAAAAATCGCTAATTAAACACGATAACTTGTCGTGTAGATAGGCCTAATCGTTGACCTGGAAACGTCTTTGTTTTTTATTACAGATATTAGCCTATAACTGTTGCTACTGTTGCTGCTGTTGCTATTTTTACTACTGTTATATGTTACACCATTAAGCTAGACATTACAATTTGTTAGGGTTGTCCGGATTTTCTCGGTCGAACGATGGCTTACCCGCAAGTGCATCTGGACTCGTCTCAGCCGGCGCAGACAATACTGCAATGGTATTCCATCAGGAAAGGTCAGACGGACGGAGGCGAACTTCTGTTTGCAGCAGAACTGTTTCTGGTCAGTAACTAAGACTGATTGACTGATTGATTAATTAATGTATTAATTGGTTAATTAATTAATTAATTAATTGGCATAATTATTAAGCTATGCCAAACCTGATGTGCGTTGCCTCCGATTGCTCTCAGTTCGCCTACATTGTATGTCACTGCGCGTTTAGATTTACCGATTAAGATATAAACAAATTTTCAGAAAACTTTTGAAAGAGTTGCGTTTCAAATTCAGAGCGCGTTTCCTGTTGACATTGCGCGCCATACAAATGTGTTTACTTACTTACTTAGAGTAGACTATTGACATAAGCAAATCTATGTAATGTTGGACTTTCATGTCTGGAATATTTAAAAATATGGTCAGAAAAGTCACCCGAAAAGACATCTAGTGAGAAAAATTAGTTGAATTTACGTTAATTGGCAATTTCAATGATAAACCGCAGTTCAATATTACGTTTAAATTTAACCTGGCAGACAGCGTTTCGCATGAAATGGGCCAATAAACTCACATAATTTTATTCTACGTTATATAGCAAACTATAGATTACAAAGATTTGTAAAAAAGGAAGTGTTTTGAATTCGGAATGAGGAAGTGATGCTAAAGTGATTAAGAGTGGTAATGCTAAAATTGGTATGGTGATTTGATCATAGAGGAGTGATGAATCAGTCTGTAGCCTATGCAGACAGTCAACTTTTGATTATTTTAACGTTGAACATGACTGTTAGATTGAAGCGGGCAAGGAGTTGCCGTTTTATCCTCCACGCCGTGGTCAGCTGTTCATGGTTCCAAACGGCATTCGTCCTCAGCTTGTACGAACAGGCGTCGAGGTCGTTAGCCTTGCCTTTGTTTTAATTATCTATCATTTTTGCGTTTAATCTGTTCATTTTTTGTTAATGTGTACTCGCAGTTACGGCGAAACTCGAAACGCATGTTTAGTTTTTAGCTTATACGATTATGATTTCAATATTATATCAAATCACTGAAAATTGACAAACACTCACTGCCGAAAATTAATAAGTGAATAAACGTTGCAATTTAATGATTTTAAAGTTTTTTAGTTGCTGTTGGCCTGTTGCAACTTATGAGTATATTCATAGACAGCCACTACTGCCAGATGCTAATACAGACGTAGTTTGAATTATAATAAAATGAAAATATTTTGCCAAATAATTATTTATGATTACGGCAACAAAGTGACATTAAACGTAGACCCGTGTTGAGGAACTTCTGGGTGTTTTTAATTGTACTGAAAAGCGGTTAATAGGCAAAACAAGCTAATAGCTTAGAATGAGCTGTCGCTGACAACAATAAGAATGAATGAATGAATAAATAAACAAGATTGCAGGCCTATAAAACAAGGCCTATAAAACACATATGACGGTCGACAATGCGAGCGTTAAACGAACTCCGATGTTTGCCAATGACAATTAATCAGACCTGTCAAACTCAGAGGGCTGATCAGTCGTTGCAATGAGACAGGGCAAACCGAGAAATATAAAATGCAACGCAAAATTTGCATTTTATTTTGCACTTTACACTAAAACAGATTTCGCGCTTTCGCATTTCACAGTTACCACTTTCGCTGCAAGCATCATGATAGGCAGTACGAAAGCCAGTGCAGAATAATTTCGGTTTGCCAGCGCTGTGTGTTTATTGTGTCTTGTGACTAGATATGATAACAGAGATGATAGATGTCGGTAAACAATGTCATGATAGCTGCAGCACCAGTGCATCGATTAGGGTGCGTCGTGCGATTGCCAATAAAAAGCGACAGTTAAGCGTGGGACATTAGCCACACCGCTGCGTCGGCCGGTCACTTCGAAAACTAACGTTTACGGTCAGAATAAAAATAAAAATGCTATAGAAATATGCTTACTGAACTGCTCACTCACTCAGCGTGAGCTAACCAATACAAAACGCAGCAGCAGCAGCACGTCAGCCAGTCAGCAGCAAGCAGCAAAGAACGGTTGATCGTTGCTTAGTTTAGTCTAAGTGGCGATTAGGGGTGGCAGGTAAGGTCGGACGGAATGGCAAACAGCTGCAGCAGCACGACCGCAGTATCTGTCCACTGACGTCGCATGCTAATATTGCTGCTCAGCAGGACAGAGGACAGAAAGACACGCAGACAAACATACGCTTTCTGCTAAGATTTGTGCGAGTTTAAGGAGCTGTATCAGCGACAGCTCAATTATTTGTACTTGCGATTTTAAATAAAAAAAAGTCTACTCAATTGTAACGACGTTGTTCGGATAGACGAGTTTACTTGGTGAATGCTGAGTGAACCGTCGACGGTATTATATCACTGATTTTACCACGTTGAACCGTTTACAATTTTTTTCAAGTTTGTGTAAAGGCAAAATGAAAATTTGGAGTACCCAAACTCCCCTTTATTGAAAATTTGCACGTGTCAGTCGTAAAAAATGCAACTTGTTGCGCCAGCTTTTCAAACCCACGACCTGCCGATTGCCGTCTTGTGTTTAGGCGATGTTTTATGTGCACAGATAATGTGCTGGGGCGTTCGGAACATGGATAATTTCGAGCTGTTAAGCGTGAAATCGCCGAGCGTTGAGATAACGATTGGAGACCAAACGTTCCAGTCGAGCGTCATAGCAAACACGGACAGAAACCCAAACTTCGACCACCCGCTGGAGTTCCGCGATCTCGTGCGTACACTCCGAGAACTGTCACTGATGTAGTTTATTTGTCGAATTTTTAGTCAGAAACAGTTTCGTCCGATCAACGAAGTTACTCTACGCCGGGCCGGGTTGGTACTCGAATGGGTGACTGCCTTCGGGCAGATAAATCATCTCGGTATGTAACCAGCCGCCTAGGTCAACTCAGCCTTTCATCTCTCCGAGGTAGGTAAATCGAGTACTGGTGTAGTGGAAAATTCGTCGCACTAGAAAATTATTCCCACATGCAACAGTACGAATTAGGGTTAAGATTAAGGATAGGGTTGAATTTAGGGTTAAGGTTAGGTTAGGGTTAAGAGTAGGGTTAAGATTGGGGTTAGGATTAGGGTTAGGGTTAGGGTTAGGGTTAGCGTTAGTTACATTATGACAATATGGAGGTGGGAAGAATTTTCTAGGTGTGACAAATTTCCCACGACACCGGCCTATCTGGCTGGGGTTATGGCGCAAAGAAAAAAAACGACAAAGCAAGTCGTTGTTGTTGGTCCGCCTATCAAAAAAGATTAGGCAAAATGGGATTAGGCGAAATGCTACCCAACCCGTTCACCTGTATCGAGTGGCAGGTAGCACTGTGTGATCCCATACGGCGGGTGACGCTCCGTAGCTCTGAGGTACGTTTCCTATGAAGAGCTGTAGCATTTAACCATTTAACAATTAACTGTACATAGTAAAACGAGCGATTGAATGATCGATTTTTGGATTAATTTTTAAAGACCAATGTACTCAATTTCTTGGAGCTGAAATGTTAAACAAAAATGGCCATGTCGGGAATAAACATAGCACGGACTGGAAAATAATTGGGAAGTGTTTAAATTGTTAGACGAATGATTACTTTCACTGATTAATGGGTTGTTAGATTATATTCAGATTGGCGATATTTAAAGATATATATGCATCACTGACCAAGTTTTTTTGTTAAGTAAGCCCCTAGATAGAAGTTACACCAGAAAAAACATCTTGACCTACGAGCGGACGATATTGTAAGTAAGTAAGTAAGTAAGTAAGTAAGTAGAGTAAGTAATTAAAATGTAAATTTATATAGCGCATATTGTCTCGCGGGTTATGTTTTGTCACTTCTCACGACGAGCTTATGGTTTTGGGTTTATCCGATTGTATGCAAGATAACTCGAAAATTTATAAACCCGTAGTGTGACAAAGTTTTTGAAAGCTTTGGGCAAGGCATAAAAAAGAACTCATTAAATTTTGGAAATAATTCCGGAATTTTTTCTAGATTCTGCATTATCCAGAAATATTTACCGTTAGGAGACTTTTTGTGTTTGCCGTTCTCCGTGAAGGTTTGAGATCTCTGATCGCTTCTAGCTGAAACTACCAGGTATCAATCGTTAGCGCAATGACGTGTTTGAAAAAAAATAAACTGCAAGCCAATTTTAGTTTGTAATTAGTCTGCATTATATTTTTGTGTTGTTTTTCTATTTCATCTATTGTATTTTCCAATTGTATTTTTTATTTTTTTGTATTGTATGTTTTTTGTGTGTTTGGTTTTACATTGTTGCTGCCGCCATGTTGAAATAAAGTTTTCCGTGTTGATGAAGTCGTTTTGGCGCGCTGGTGTATATAGATGCTGCCGCGGGAAGAGTTGTACACGCCGCCGATAACGATACAAGTTCGTGATAATCGGCTGTTCGGGAGAAAGCCCCTGGTCGGTGTCCACACTGTCCGCTCGTTGGAAATGTTCCGCTGTGAGCCGGCCAAAGCACCCTCTTCTACTGGTAGCTACCTACCGCTTCATGCTTGCTGTGTATTTTTATACCCGCCGAGGAAGTAAGTAAGGTCTGTCCATTTATTGGCTCGCTGCGTTTCAAGCTATAAGCGACCCTTATTCCCAGACAGCGTGTCTGTCTGCGTTTGCTTTCTGTCTGCAGTATGGCTTGTGCTATAGGCAACGTTCGTGCGCAGCGTGGAGAGCCACTTTGCCTAGCGTTTTGTCTGTCTGTTCGTTTGTCCGCTAGATTTCTCATAAAAACTTTTGAAAGGCTTTTGCTGTAACCCAAGAAACAAGTAATTAAGCTCACATTTGGATCGTGATCTACATGCAAGAAATTTCTAATAGATAGACTACATACAGCATATATTTAGCCCGTTATGTTTGCCCAGTGGTAGCAGCATTCTCGGCATAGGTTGTGATTTCTCATACATTATTGTTCTATCTTGCTGCGCATACGCAGTGTCAGAGTCTTATTGAGACCCATAGGAGGTGGCCTTCAGATTACATTCCCTGCTCGATCTGTTAGCACAATTCTATTTCAGTAAAATAGATAGTAGGCAAATTCATTCACACATTAGGCCTAACAAGGATTAGTTTTATTTTTGCGTGTTGTTTGACCGAAAATGAACTTTTCCATTCGCAGCAATAATTATTAGACACATTTTCAGGGCTCAAATAATCTTAAGTGCGTTTGCAGTCGGAGCTATGGCCTGACCCCTGTGCTGAGAGTGCTGATAACAGTGTCCCCAGATTTTAGGTGTATTTGAGGGGTCATTTGCGTCATATAAAATAAAGGTAAGAGAAAGGGGAGGAAGCTATAGGTTCTAAAAGTTACAAACAGAGGAAGGAAAGACAAGACCATCTATGGAGGGAAGAGAAACGGCACCTCCTTTCGTCAGCCTGCACTTTTTGAAGCAAACTCTTATATGAATCTATGCACATATGACGATTTCGAAGTCAAAAGAATAAATGTGTGAAGATAATATTGTGTTATTGAAATTATGACTAACTACGGGTGAATTGGATGGTGTGTAATCGCTAGGTAGCGCCTCGCGTCCTGACCAGCACGTGATTGACATTATGCCGGACGGCGCTGAAGCAGCAAAGGTTAATACAGACGCATTCTTCACATACACGTTTCAACACGGTCAACAGTGTATTATTATGGAGCCGTCCTTCCTAGAAGGAAGCCCCATCATGTGTTGATCCTGTCCGTCCGTCTGTCTGTCTGTCCCGTGCCTCCACCTAAAGGGAAGACGAAAAGGCCTACGAATACCAAACTTGGTAGGAAGGGTCCCTGGGACACCAGCACCACGTGGATCAATTTCAAGATAAAGGGGTCAGAGGTCAAGGTCACGGCGGCTAATTGCATTGTTGGCGAAAAATCCCCATAACTTCGCCGCCTGTTGTCCGATCAACTTGATATTTGGCATGTGGCGTAAGGATCCCTTGCCGCCTTGCACCGGGTGACCTCGTTGCCACGGCATTCCCAAAACAGCACGCACATACTTAACTGCAAGGACGGCCCCATAGCGGGCGGCCCCTCAACGGCCGCACCCTCTTGTTTATAAGAGTGTAGCGAGGCACTGTAGACCGTGCTAAAACGTACTTGTTTCATGGCCGTGATCGACGGCATGTTCTGCCTAGACGCGCGTGTGTTAGACAAATGCGAGACGCTATCAGTTGTCACGCTTGAGTGGAGTGAGATTAGGACTATGAGCACTTATAACACTCCAGACTGTAATATATTGTACTCTTCTCTGCAAAAGTAAAAAAGAACATTAAAATTAACCACAATTTGCCGAAATTAACGTAAAAATAATATGAAAGTTTTGATTTAACGACTTTATTCGAGAAGGCAATCCACAGAAATTTTGTTTAATCATTTACAAAGAGTTTGTTTTGTATTTGGGACAAAATTGTCTGATGAGGCACAAATTGCAGAAAACAGGGTCAGATAATATATGCGTTAATTTTTGCAGGTTACAAAGAGTTCGGCAAGTCGCGTTAGTGTTGCCGCCAGCAAGGTATTTTCCACAGATTTCTTCGTAGCGCGGTCCGTCCGTCTGTCGTCTGTCATATTCATGCACTTTGCTTCAACCGTTCGACAGGTCGAACTTCCCCAGCCAGAACACGCAATTGCAAATTGCAGCCAAACCCTCAGTTCTACAGATATTTTTAGCGTTATGCTTTTATTACCTCCGTCAAGGAGGTAATGTTTTTGCCAGACTTTGTCTGTCTGTTTGTCTGTGTGTTAGCAAGATAACTCAAAAAGTTATGGACGGATCTTTCTGAAATTTTGAGGGTACGTCGGGAATGGCACAAACTACCAGTGTTTCAATTTTGGGGGTGATCCGGAAGGAATCCTGGATTCTGGATCACTTTCAAATTTTCGTTACTATTGCTTTTAATGGGGCATAAGGGAAACCGCTGCAAAACCGAAGATGGTGCTGCCACCTAGCGAACAATATTGCCTTAATGGAGGTGTTTGGGCTCTGACTGCTTTCTACTTTGTTATTGTGGACTTTCATAAAAAGCTTTATGCATGCCTGGTTGTTTCTGCCAGTTTAATGTCAAATAGTAGTATCTTACGTGAAATATGTTTTGTGACAAATTGTGATTGATTGAGTAATTGATTGATTAATTGATTGATTGATATAAATTTACGTTTTACTTACTTACTTACAGAAAGTTGGAAGCCTACGATAAATTGATCGCATACTGACATTGTGTTGATTTGCTCTATAGACCTTTTGTGTGTTGTGGATTTGCACAGTTTGTTGTGTAAAGTGTTTTTATAAACTTACAACAAGTCCACGAGAAAGTGGAGTCTGAGCGTATATTGGTTGAGTATAGCGTAAGAAGATGCCACCGGCGCACGAGATTGAGGTGGACTGGTGGTCCAAGTACTACGCGTCGAAAGGCGAAGGCGACAAGTCCATCAACTATGACCAGCAGGGATACGACAAACTACAGGCAATAATTGCGCTACTCATTGTGTTAGTAACACGAATAGTGCCATTGTCTCTAAAGACAACCAACTAATCAAAGAAAAAATGAATAAAATAACTGCAATAGTGACTCTATGTGAAAAATAATGACCAACATTTTGATCGTATTGACGAGAATTTTTTATATTGCATTTTTGTTACACAAAATATATAATTTGACTGAATAAATAACTATATTAAGCGCAAAATATTTATTTTTCGATGCTGAAATGAAGGAAATAAAAAATCCACCTGTCGCTAGGGTGAGCCAACTGTTGGATGCAAGCAGCAACTTTGCGTTGAAAGTTGCAGTCAAACCCACTGGAGATAGCGACAATGCAACATGATAGCGTATAGGAATTGGTTTTATAAAAACTGGTCATTGCCTTATCCAACGTTACCATTGCCAGTCCCTTACGGCGTACCGTTTAGTAACAATCCATGCGTTACAGACAGACAGACAACAAACAGACACAATATTGTCGTGATTTTACCGGGGCCCAAATTTCGTCGCCAACCGTAAATAGCATAAAGAACTGTCCAAGATTTATAGACAGATCAAATCACATTGTTTTGCTATATATCATTTCTTTAAGCTGCAACTGCAGTCGATGGTGAAATGCAGATATTTGATAGACCGCTGGAGAAAGTGGAACCCTTCAGTGGTTTCGTGGACTTCTGCAGCACGTTTCAGCTGACGCGCGGCAAGAACATTGAGGAGGACGAGGAAGATATCGTCGGAGAGTTTAAGGTAAACTTTTCCAGCACACATAAATCTATTTATTTTTCTTTCAAGTCGCGCGCAGAGTGACACAACTGAGCTGAACTGAATTGACACGGTTTAGTTTTTGACAAACTGACCAATGGGCGACCAGGTAACGTAAGCCACCAAAGACGTCAGACAGTGCCTATTGTAATGCATTACTGCTTGCCCACTGGTCAGTTGGTCAAAAATAAACCACGTCAGCTTAGTTCAGTTCAGTTACGTCACCCCACGCTTAGCAAGTTTGTTAAACAAGGAAACCGATAAGTTAATCGTTAGTATTCGTAAGTTTATGAGCTTTTGACGACTAATGTCTGTTGTTGTTCTGTCGCCAGGGAACGTTCCGCCTGTACCCTCTGCCAGACGACCCTGCTGTGCCTATGCCACCGCGGGTTCTATCACACCTGCCTCCGAGTGCCCCTGTCGACTGCGTCGTCAGAATCTACGTCGTACGCGCCCACGATCTGGTCGCTGCAGATGAAAACGGACTTGTACGTTCCGCGTCACTATTCCAATGGACGCTATTCCGAGTTTTATTTCCGACAGCCTTCTAGCCCTAACTTTAACCCTAATTCTAAATTTAGTCGCAACAGCTCTGCCTTTATGTTATGTTATCTTGCTTCCAGTTACACGATTTTGTCTCTCTAAGCCTCATTTGAAAAAAAGGTGTCCATCGGAATAGCGTCCGTCGAAACAGCGACATCTAGCGGGGCTTTTTGTCACAACCAGACACGCACACGCACACATCACCAGCGGCGTCATGGAAAAGGGGACATGGGAAATATTCCCCCCCCAAATATCAAAACAGATCTTATTTAAAAGTATTCATATGCAGCTCTAGAAATAGGCCAAATGCCACATAGTAGCGTGAATCGGAAACGCTGTGATGGCACCGGCTTCTTCTAGCTGGGGTAGGCTCAAGTGATCAGTTCACTTCCGCTCCCTTAGCCTGTCAGAAAGTGTTGTTTTTGTTGGCAATTTTTTTCGGAAATATTAAATTTAATGTTTAAAATTTTACATTTGCGAGAAATTCATGGGTTGAATTAAACCTTTAAGCACCCATAATTTGTTTTGTCGAAGATTTTGTTGCTGTGTGTCGGAAAATACCTTAACCCAAGAAGCCGCTGCACGTCACAGCGTCATTTGGCGCGTCGTAGTTAATTGCAAGTCTTTGCTATTTTCCTATAGTATATACCGCAAATTGTTCATCAAAATTGCCGCGAGAACAATTTATATCTTGTAAGTAGATGCTTAAGCTATCTAATATTATATTACTTTATCCATTATAGCCCCGTTTTTCGATAGTAGGTCTATCATATCTCTGAGAGCGACGGTCGTTATTTTGTCACTGTACTTTGTTGTGAGATTTATGCTGTTGAAACGGGTTTATTAAAGGCTGCTTGACTTGTCTTGATCAGAGGTTTAATTTGTCGCAAACTGCAGGTGTTAAGGACAATATTAGTTAACCAGGTAATATTCGTGTAATTTGGAGAAATAGCTGTTAAATTGTTGTATACGTATATCGTGATGTATATCGTAATCGGTACAACCGTAAAAAGCCAGTTTCCAGTTTTATTAGCTACAATCATCCGTGTTTAGGTCTCCTTGTACGTTATATTGTGACTTTATTGGAAATTCGTTTCTATGTTATGCATCTGCGTTTGCTATATGCATCACTTACTGGCTTACTTTTTCTTGAGAAATGTCAACGTCAGATTGAAATTGTGTAAAAAAAATTCTGGCAACGTAACAACGTCTTATATTTATGATGCATTTGCTTAATGATTGAGTTGATATCTTGTAGGCGGATCCTTACATCAAAATCAAAATCGGCAAAGTTGAGATGGACAGCAGCGAGGAGTATATACCGAACACGATCGATCCATACTTTGGACGGTCAGTGATTCGTCATTTTTTGTTGTTAGCAAATCTGCGCAAGCTAAAGTGCAAAAATCGAACTAGTGATCAGCCAGTCTGTCATTTTTGGATTAAGTTTTTATTGGCCTAAGCGTTAAAATTATTGCTAGAGACAGGTTAGGTGGAGTCCACGAGGTAGTCAAAAAAGATTCGGTGAACAGGTGAGTTTTTAAACTTTTGAGTCGCTGACGAAAGGTGGACTCGGCTAAAGTCACATCGTCTGGCAGATTTTTCCAGGTCCGAGGGCCGATAAATATAATGGGTCACTTCACTTTTTGACTTAGACTTTCGCTGAGTTTTTTCGCTGAGCGAAAGCTAAAGCTGAACGCTAAAGTCTGTACTTAGACCACAGTTCAACTAAACTTACAAAACAATTAAAAATGGCGGAAAACACGTAAACCTAACAGGAAATTAATCAACCAAGGGACTTGTTTATTTAATTGCGCCGCGCACGCAAATAACGAAATTACGTAACATCTGACGTCATTGCACATTTATTACGGCGTTTATTTTTGGTACCAGACTGCTTTAATTTACTAAACTATCCGTACGCATAGGACTATGAATAGTCGCCATGTTTTCGCTCAGCTAAAGTCAAAAGTTAAAGTGGATTCAGACTCAGCGAAAGTTAAGCCCTAAGGGCTAAAGCTATCTCTTCCATGCAAATCGAACCGACTTTAGCCA
>Ga0056128_1010566_pt1 | contig 11495 bp, 5 predicted proteins | sample WorMetLIZISLAND2_FD_71113 | JGI IMG/M metagenome (GOLD analysis project Ga0056128, IMG submission 71113) | Marine gutless worms symbiont microbial communities from Max Planck institute for Marine Microbiology, Germany - Olavius geniculatus... ... | reverse complement strand
GGAATTCGCTGCCAGACAGTCTTCGTGACCCAGAACTGAGTCTCGATACTTTCAAACGTCAGCTGAAGACATACATTTTTACGAAATATTGATGACAAAATGTATTAAGCGCATTAGAGATCTTTTCGAGTATGCGCTATATAAATTTACACTTTACTTGCTTACTTACTTACTTACATATAAAGTTGTACAGAGAATTCAGAGAAATAGGTAACAGTTAGGTCATTGGTGCTGTGCTGCAACATTTACATCATCAGCATATGGCTTACTTTTGCTTAACTTAAGCATATTTGGATAATGGGACATTGGCGTATGACTTATTGGCATCTGATGCTGATCTTAAGCATATCTGGACAATGGAATATCATCGCTTAATTTTGCTTTTTGTGCTATTAACCTTGAAGTAGCTTGCTGTTATGATAACTCTGATTAATTGATTGATTGGCTGACAACCAGTATATGACATTTTAAGCAATAATTGGCTGAATGATTGTCTTTTAACAAAAAAGTGATTTGATGTCATTGAGTGGGCATACCATACATCCTGTTGAACACCTGTTACAGGAATATCTAAAGTTTATTTTTGAGGAACAGTCTCTTCTGAAAGTGACGAAAAAATCATCTGACAACATTTGGCAAAACTTAAATGCATTTTCTGTGTCAGAGTCACGAATAAGTGGCAGTATGTGGGCAATTAGCCCAGGCTTTTAACTGATGCCTGATTGCTTGTATATTGGGCTGTTGAATAGTGATTCCGGGCATTAGACAGCCACATCGACGTCAGGCTGATGAAACTGTTGACAATCATTATCGACAGCTCTACCAGATTCGCCGAGCCCACGGTGATGTCATATCACGGGTGCGCTTGCCATTTGCTGATTTTACTCATATATAAATGTACAAAACATCAGTTTATACAAAAATTTCCCGAGCACATTTTTCTGATAACTTCTGGTGTAAACTTGGCTCTGTGAGAAAGGTAGTAGACAAATGCAAGTTGTACAGCTGCCAAGAGCCAGAAGTTATCGAAAAAATGTGCTCGGGAAATTTTTTAAGGATTTTGATTGCCACTAGCTAATTCAGAAGTGGCTGTATCACAGATTTTTCTATATATTTCAGGACTGTAGGGCCATGGTTTGTTGCTGATAGAAAATCAAACTCAATATCACCGAAGTCTGCACTTCTGGTGGAAAAGTTGATGGTGTTTTTTGTGTGGGATAATAATTTAGAATAGGTAATATTCACTGTATTGTCTGTTTTTAATGCTTAATCCTGCGTCTGGATAATGTCTAATCTATGTCCATAAGTTCTCCAGCTGTGTTGCTGTCGTATTTAATTGAATACCCAGAAGTATGAATGCTGAACACTCGGGTACAGTTTTCTTTCAATACTAAATTGATCCTTGAAAACTGGTAGACAAATAGACGGTGGTCATGCATTCGTGAAATGTTGAAGTGATTACCGGCCAGTTGCCGTAGGGTTATTTTTGTCATGTTGACTGACAATGTCAGAAGATGATATTTTGCTGCTATGGATATAGGCTCAGTGGTTACGACATTGTTGTCAATGTAGTTGCCCTGTGCAAGGCCCAGTTGGTGCTTGGATGTGACCATCGACTGACGGGTCAACTCAGCCTGGCCATCTCTTTGTGAGTAGATGCAGTGAGTGCCGGTGACAGCTGGGGCATAAACAGGCACAGCACACGATGCACTAGCCCTTTATCTGTGGTGTGGCACTGTAATCTTGAGTATTGCTGAGGGCTAAGGAAGTTGGAGATCAGTGCTGCCTCGTGAGCCTTGCAGCTCGGGGTGTTTGTGTGTATCTGACATTGTGTAGAGTTACATGCAGAATGTGCAGCATCAAGTCCCTGGAGCTTCAGTTGGACTTCTGGAGCAGACTGCTACTGACACTCCGACAGAGGGTGCGACCGACGATAGCTTAGTCTTCATGACACCAATTGCCGAGATAGAATCATAGTAACTGTCTAGTCAGTCTTTGTGGTTGCTCGTCGGTTTCAAAATGATTCGCTGATTTTTAGTTTACGCCATCACACTTTTCTGGAAGAAGCTTATCGGTTATCAAGTCATTTAGTTGTTGAACGTATTACGTGTTTCTTGTTGGATGAATGTGATTAAATTTTATTTATTTGTTTGCTGATGAGTTTGGTGCGTGGAAGTACGTTCTGTACATAGTGTTCTGTTTTTTTTGTTTTGATGTGAAGAGTTTGCGGTAATAACAGTTGTAAGTACATGATGTTTTATAAAAAAAGGGGACCCCTTTTTGTTTTTCTCATAATTTACTCAAATGATGATCAATTTACATGAAATTTTTACTAGATGTAGCTGAAGAAATACTAATTCAAAATATTGCAACAAAATAACGCAGTTGACTAAATATTCTTTGCTTGTCCTGACGTAATGTTGACATCATAACGTGTCACAGGTACAAGCTTGATAGTCTCAACTGGTGCTGTCAGTTGCTACCCAGCTTTGATGGTGAACTTAATCTGGTTCGCTAATGAAAAATGTTTATTGTGTCAGCACTAAGCAACATGGGGACATGAAATCAGGCATCTTGCGATCCAAAAATGCAACCATTTTGCAAGCTTGGTGTGCTAGTGCATTGTCTTGCTTGAACGCGTAAAAGTCTAACTATCCCCACAGACACGTAAATGCCATCACTTTGCATGTTTTTGTAACTGTAAAACTTCAACAATTTGTCATGAATGAACCAGATTTTTCACCATTGGAGAAGGGTAGCAACTGACAGCACCAATTGAGACTATCCAGTGACACATTATGACGTCAGCATTACATCAGGGCTAGCAAAGAATATTTAATTAACCGCCGTATTTTGTTGCAATATTTTGAATTAGTATTTGTTCAGCTTCAACTGGTAAAAGGTTTGTGCAAATAGATCATCATTTGACTGAATTATGGAAAAAATAAAAGGGGTCCCTTTTTATAAAACACCATGTAGATGCATTTTATTTTTTTTGGCCACTCAGAAAGTTGACGATTAAATTGATAATTACATTTTTAAGAAGTTTGTAATTATTGTTTTTTCTTATAATAATAATAACTAACTCAGGCAGTAGAAGCTGTTGGACTTTGTGGCCAATGTGTCTTCTAATTTTTTGGCCTCCAAGAATGTTCGGTCTGTTCATCTGTGAGTGCTTTTGGACCATCTGACACCATACAGCCAGCTAGCTTTAGATTCTTCTGCCCACGTGAACTGATTATAATTGACTGAAATTTTATTTGTTCAGAGCTTTTTACTTATTTAATATCCATTTATTTTGGTTATCTGTAAAAGACATAATTTATTTTTATTAAGCAGAGCTGCTATTACGAAGGTTAGTGTTTGCACGTGTGTTTCATTTTGCAAAGTGTATGGTAGTCATTTCTTGTTCACTTTTCTTCTCCGTGTACTTGAGTTATCAGTTACAGGGTGGGTCATAAAAACGTGGTACTTTACTTTTGTTTATATCTTTGCCAATTATTGACTGATTTTCAAAATTCTTTCACTGGCACACTTTGCAGACAGTTTGCAATAATGTGATTATTACATATCCCACTAGTGATGATTCGATATCAGGATTTCAATTTCGATACAATATCGATACGATATTTTGAAAATATCATGATATCGATATCGATATTTTAAAAATAATGAGTATGTAAATCTTATACAAGCACAAGAACAAGACGTAAACGTTCAGCAAGGCAGTTTGGTTTACATAGATACTAAAATGCATCAGTGAACTTAAAAATTAACTGTCATAAGTATCATTAAATTACAAACAATATAATTAGTTTGCTTCAATTAATTTGTCGTTTTCTCCATTTATTCTCGTTATTTTGGTAATGCAGTAATAAAAATATAAACTTCTGGCGTAAAATATCGTGATATATTGAAAATATCGTGATATATAAAAGATATCGCAATATATCGAAAAATTCTATATTTTTCTGACAATACGATACGATGTGTTGCTATCGTAAACGATATATCAATATTTTTCAATGAAATATCCATATAAAACGATAATAACAAACAAACATTCTGGTAAAATTGGAAAATACGCTTTCGACCAACATTACAGTGAATTGTCTGCACGACACTAAACTGTGTGGGTCCAACACAGTCTAGTGTCTTACAGATCGTTCATCGCAATGTTGGTCTGAAGTGGTTTTTTCATTTACCTAAATTTTTGTTATTATCGTTAGTTTTTGCTTACATTTACATTTCACAAGATAATCTTATTATTGCAAATTGTCTGCAGAGTTTGCCAGTCAAAGAATTTTGAAAATCAGTCAATAATTGGTGGAGTGTTACCTTTTTTATGGCTCATGTTGTAGTACGTTTTTGAACAGTCTCTTTTCAGTGCATGCTTCGTATCGTAAGCGTATCATCATTGATTTGAATACACTTTGTTAGCATACTTTGTTTTTGTGCTTATTGTTTTAGCATTGATGTTCTGTGGATAAATACTCCCCTAAGAGCTGTTTGCAATATTATAAATGGTATTCATTAAAATTTTTACAGTGTTGCTAATCGACAGTACTTCTCATTTCTGAAGTTGCTGATTGTTTATCACTTAGGTACGACTGCGTAGTGCTGTTAGGGTTTTGCCAAATTTTTATTGTGATATTTGCTACAAGAATGTCTGTACGAGTGAATTTTTTGGGACGTGGTCAGATGTGGTGAATGTTGACTGGTTGAAGAGGAATCAAAATAGCATCGCACTACATTTGAACTAAGTTGAGGTTACTGCTGATGGTTAATAAAAGGAATGCATTGCTGTTGATCAGTTGAGTTCAACAAGATAGTTAAGAAAGGTTGACTAATGATTTGTGTGTAGATTCTGGATTAACTATCATGAATAAAAACCATCTTTTGTATCGATTCATTTTGACCTTATCTCCTTAGCCAGGTGGACCATGTGATAATACCAGCCCCGTATCTGAAGTCTTAGTGAAAGCCAGGCACTACTCTGTGATGAACCACTTTCAGTCTTTTTCTCAACTATCCAGTTTTTCCCCAGTAACTGCAGGTTAGGCTGGATGTCTAAAAAAATGAAACTTTTTTGTAACATGATCGATTATTTTGCATGGCAAAAGCCTCTGCTACCACCCAGTATTAAAGCACTTGAGGGTAAAGCTAATGTGACATTTTGTCCGTTTCTCTGTGTAGCCTGTTAATGGTTATTAGTGTGGGTACATTACAAGTTGCTGTATATCATATTTACCATATAAATTGTGTCCCAAAAAACGTCCCACTTTGTGATTGTCTATATCTTCGCCAAAAATCAACCAATTTTCAAAATTCTTTCACTGGTGCATTCTGTGGACAATTGGCAATAAATTGATTATTGAATATCCCGCCACACGTTAACAGCGTTACTACACTACCTTGTGAAATACAAATGCAAAAACAACTGACAATAATAGACAGCAGGCATGTTAATGAACAAAATACACTTCTGACCAAAAATGCAGTAAATGATCTGTACGATGCTATACTTAGTTAGATCCGTTTTTTTGGATATCAGGCGTGTTGGACGATATGTTTGTTTCTGGCCTTTGTGGTGTAGCAAGTTTACCATTTTATCCACAGTGATCACGTTCTCTTCAGTACATGTATGCTTTAGTCTTCCGGTCTCATGTCGTTGGTCGGTGCTGCATGTTTCTCAAATCAGTGTTACTAACATTCCCGCTCTTTCCCTGTTGCAGCTTATCTTCAAAAATTCTGCCAGTATTATCCAAAAACTGTATTTTTTGAACCAGTACAAGTTCTTAATCAGAGCCTTTGTCTCCACTGCTAAATGGCACATTACATCACCGGTATGTCTTCAGTGCATTACGACAATATCATCTGCTTTTGTTTACAAACATCAGAAATGTGTATAAAACTAAACATAATGTAATGTAATTTTTGTATAAAAATTAGTGAAAATTGTTTCAGAATAGGATTTTTTTGCATATGTATCATATTGATTTTTGAAAATTTATGTTTCACATGGTAGTGTAGCGACACAGTTAAAGTGTGGTGGGATATTTAACAACTGCTTTATTGCTAATTGTCCACAGTATGTGAGAGAGAAGAATTTTGAAAATCAGTTAATATTTGGCGAAGATATGAAAAATGACAGTGGAACATTTTTTGGGGGACACAGTGTAATGTTAGTTACTGGTACTTCAGCATCAAAGAGCAGCGTATCATAAATGGACTCATAGTCCAAGTCCATGTTCTGTGATGTTCGTTCTAGTGCATATGTCTGAAATATTTCAGCATGGATGTGTTGGCCAAACTGACCTCTGCTCGGTGGATGTGCATGTTTCTACTGTCAAGATGTGTGCTGTAAGCCTGTCTATATGTGATAACGTGGTCTTCCTAACTTAACGTTATGTCACAGAACAGTTGTGTCGCCGCTACCAACCCCGTGAGCTTTGGAGCAATTCCACCATCCCCCATCTCTCCACCTTTTCCTTTATTTTTCTCCGTTGTGTACCTTGTCCTTTTCCCCAGGTCTCTCTCCTAAATTCAGCTACGGATCTGGGGGAGCTGTATTTTCATCGATGCAGTCCCTCGATTTTGTGATACTTCCTGTCTGAAAAACCACATTTCGAAGCTGAGGCTGAATTATATATCAACATGTCGGACAAATCGGATCTTCTTTGACAGCTGTCGTTTTCTTCTGTAGGCGATTTAGGTTTGAAATTATCCCCACCCCTCCGAACTGCATAAAAACCGTCCCGGTACTTTTATGATGGAGTGTTTGTTCCAAAGTTTACATGGTGTAAATACGCCTGTCTCAGAATGATGAGAACCTGTACATAATGAACAGTGATGCGTGTTTTAATGTGTGGTTTGCGTGTGTTTGTGTGTCCGCATGTTTGGTTGTTTGTGGTGGTTGATCTCAGTATTTTGCCAATGAGGTTTCGTGTCTGTCTCGGTCTGTTTGTGTGTCTCCCTTTTTTTCTGTAAAGGCTAAACTTTTCTGTTCCATTATTATGTGATGACCTATACCGTGTCGGGCAGGATGTTAAACCTTAATCACTCACTCACTCACTCACTATGTGACGAGGATTATGCAAAAAGTTCAGGACAAAATTTCATGAAATTTTTTGATAGGATAGAACATGTGACAAGAACGACAGACTGGATTTTGTGCTGTTTTTACTCAGCCACATTTTAAATGTATCTAATGCAGCTGCTGTTGATGTGTTTAAATGTACTTATATTATCATTCTAGTCTGTCGAGTTAACTTTTTGCTTACATGTTTTCGTTTACTTTTTTTACTGGCTTGCAGTTGATTGGAGTTATGGAGAACGTGGTAACACTGGCCTAACCTAGTTGTAGTATTTTTAACAACTTACAGTTGCTTTAAAGGTTTAACTTGTCTTGTTGCATAATTGGTGGCGTAAAACAGTCTTTTTAGTCAGTATATGGATGTTGCAGTGAATTTTAGCTAAATTATGCTTCTGCCAGTAGTGTCTGTTTTTCTTGGATTTTGTGATAATGGTGGTAAAGTTGTGGAACTTTTTGCAGAGTGGACAAATCTCATCCTTTGTCACAGGGGTCTCAAATGTGTGGAGTAACCATTATCTGTGTACCACAACGACTCAGTGACTTGTAGTAGAAAGTTGACCAATACATGCTGTGCAATATGCAGCCTGAATTGAGTAACATGAGAATTAGCTTCTTATGAGTATATTTACTGCAGTGGATTCACCATACAGTTGGTACTCATTTGAACGTGTTGTTATTATGTGTATGTGCAATCCTGTCTTGAAAGGCCATCTCCGTAATGACCGATACTGCGTCAGGCGGGACATTAAACCCTACTCACTCACTCACTCATCAACTGTTTCACCCACCACTGAAATGTCAACAACAGTCTCAGTAAAGGTCGTATAAGTTAGAGATGCCCAGTTTATTGTGTGAACTGTTAACGGCTAGTATCTAGTGTACATGGTCTAGATCCAATGCTACTGTTGTGTAACTGATGTATAAATGCTGATATGTAGGGCCCACAGTTTTCCGCGGGCCGCAGAATTCTGAGCCGAGCCGTGGAATTTGCCCTTTTCTGCGGAATTTTGCAGAAGTTAAGAAATGACTGATGATTAGTACGATCATTGGCTTGATAACGTAATTCGACTAACTATATCATGGAAAAAAATCAATCTGTACTGCTTAAAACTGTGTCCCTACTAATAATTACCACCGTATACAGCACAATCGTCAATAAATACAATGCGACTAATTGCAAATTGCACTAAGAAAAAAAGATCGATAATTTGCTTTGTATGTTGCTAGCATAACTGAGTGCCATGCAAGCATCAAAAACCTGCAGTTTTTTTAACAGAATACAGTTTACGCATAAAAGGAAGGGCGCGGAATTTGGACAATTTTGCCGTGGTGAGCCACAGTATTTTGCGAACTAACCCGTAGAATTTGGCAAAATTGTCCGCGTAAAACTGTGGGCCCTACTGATATGGCTGACAACTGCATTATAGTTTGCTGCCAGGTCAAATGTGTTTGGTGCTAGAAGCTGTACAAAGTGTAATGCACAGCATGTCCAAGTCTGTAACTGTCAGTTCGTGATGCTGTGCGCTTTTGTGCTACAAATTTCAGAGTCCATGACCAATGTTCTGCGCAACTGTTCTGTCAAATATCTGTCAAATATCGGTAGGTTTTAGTGCAGTATAACTTTTATCGACCATGTGGTGTTCTCCATTTTGTTTACTTTTACTCTCAAACATTTCCGTAGAAACGACAGTGAGCCATAATTTCTGTACATTTGTGCTTATTTCCTATTTCCAAATAACAGAACAGCAGCATGGCAAATTTCAACATTTTTAAAGTGACAAATTGATCTTAAATGGTAACGAAACTTAAACAGCTCACACTCGGCCTTTTAGGCCTACTATTTCATGCTATCTCCTTAATCTAAAAGTAACCTGTTGATGGTCGACGAAGAACTTTCTACAAGCTAGATGGCCTCCCGGAATCCAAACCAGATGTGAAAGCATGGAAAGCGGAACACTTCCACACCGTGTCTCAATAAAAAACGTGCTACTTTTATTTTTTGAATAACTCCGTGAAACACTGGCCAATTTTGAAAATTTTTGGCAAGCAGCATCATGATAAAACAACGTGAATGACTATAGTTTAGCCCACCTCACCTTATAACTGTCTCTACACTGCCTTGCGAAATGCAGAAGTCGAAGTTTGGCCGTTTACAACAATGAATTCATACTGTAGAGCACATGCATCGGCTCAGAAAATCACGGAGACCACAAAATCATTGAAAATCTGTTCCATATTTAACATTAATCATATTCATTTCAAGATCCTATGTCGACAAACTGAAATGGTGCATTTTGGGTCGTGCATTCTTAAATGTGGTGTTGGAGAGTCGTGTCACCATCCACCGCTTGCGTTTGCGCAGAAGGAAGACATTTTGAGCACATGCAGTAATAAAAATGATATGATGTAACACGTAAGACTTTATGAGAGATAACTGTTACTTGTGTTTGTCGTCATTCAGTTAATCATTTTGTGCCAACACATGCGCTACCCAGTATAAATTCATTGTTGTAAATGCCCAAACTACGACTTCTAAATTTCACAAGGTAGTGTAGCAGCACTATTGAGTTTAGGTGGGCTAGACTATAATCACTTGTGTCAAATTTTTCATGATGTTAAGTTCCAAAAATTATTAAAATCAGTTAATGTTTCACGGGAGTTATTCAAAAAATAAAAGTGGCACATTTTTTATTGAGACAGTGCACTTATCACAAGAAACAAGTTTGACAGCAACTGGAAGACATGTACATTAGAATCTCATTATGTCAAACTAGTGAATGGTATTGACAGTAGCAAAATGTAATAACACTGTGCCTTCAACGTAATCTAATAATAAACTGGTCCAACACATCTTGTATTCACAGGTAGCTATTACGGCACACGCAACATATGCCAACTGACATTGACATTAACGACATAGCAGTAGAATGTCACTTTCGTAAGGTTGAATACCTACAAAAACGGTAACAAAAGCCAACAACCTGCATATCCAAAAATAATGGAACATGTTATCATGAAACACGTTAGTAATGGATACCAATTTGCACAATGCCCATGCAGTAATATCTACTTGAATCAAGAATAGAGACAAATTCTGGCCAGAGACGAAGCTATTCACAAATCACAAACATGCAAACTACTTATACTGCAAGCATATGAATGTATCTGACTGAAACCGACGCCGGTAGCTATTTACCAGATAACCCGGATAGAAGTTAAGGCTTAAATACTCATCAATTCTAATTAAAAAGTACTCTACAAAAATCACCATCACTGATACTATGTTACAGTATTCTAAGAAAAAATCGCAACCAAAGCATTTCAGGCAATAATTATACACGGGGGGGGGACGGGCGGTGGACATAAAAAGTGAAACATACATGCTTTACAGATAAAAAAATTCGGCAGTACCGGAAATGGTTAGCCTTGGATCATAGGAGTGAAGCATGTCTTTTGAACACAGTGTTTAACATAAATGCCATCTACTGCTATGATCAAGGCTGATCATGTCTAAAACTGTCCGACTGCTCAATCTATGTTCCACTTTTTACGCATGAAAGCAGCTACTGCTTTCAGCGCATCTTCACCATCGCAATTCTGTCTGTCTGTCTGTCTGTCACACGGGTGGATCAGTCAAAAAAGGTGCAAGCTAGGATCACCAAATCTTCACCTTTGGCTGCCTGAAAGACTCTAGTTTCAGGAACCATAAAGCTTTTCCATAAATTTGAAGGAGGTCACCCTGAACGAGGGCGCTAAATAAGAGGGGGGTGGGCAAAATTTGCGATTTTTGGCCAATAAGTCGCTGTATCTCAGTGACAGTGCGAGATAGGGCCTAGGTTACTATTAATCACTAATAGGAAGTCGTACACTGGCTGTCGATGGCCACCGAATTCAATGACCTTGAACGCCAAAATAAAGGTTTTTATGGATTTTTGGTGATTTCTGGCTGCAACACAAGTCTATATCATTCACAAGGTGGCGCCACGCAACTATCGTTATGCGATCCAGATAGAGAATTTGGTAACTGTATATTAACTTAGCGTGTACACCCCAATTTTCAGCTAAACTACTGAACCGAAACTGCTATAGGCTTTCGTGCATCTCGTGAGCAATAGCTCAAATTTTTTGTTCTTTTTATATGCCACCTTGTATATCCAGCAAAATCACCTGTAATCCTTGTACGTGTTGACCTACACTCTTCGTCAAAGAACCAGACATTTGTCCACACTCACTGTTGACTGTACCACACAAAGTTAATATATATATTAGAGCTGCGGACTTTAACGATTAATTTAATCGTTAACTAACAAAGAAAATTAACGATTAATTTTATTTTTAACGATTAATCAACTCAGCCTTTTACTTACTCACGTACGATATAAATCGGCTGCTCTTGATG
>Ga0056128_1010563_pt1 | contig 11498 bp, 4 predicted proteins | sample WorMetLIZISLAND2_FD_71113 | JGI IMG/M metagenome (GOLD analysis project Ga0056128, IMG submission 71113) | Marine gutless worms symbiont microbial communities from Max Planck institute for Marine Microbiology, Germany - Olavius geniculatus... ... | reverse complement strand
GGTCTGACCTGTAGGTGAGTTTCTGAAAAAAAGGTATATGGCTACAAAAATTTTTGCGTATATTTCACCCATTTGCCGGGAAGCCCCCCTTGGAGGGATTCACACGAAATTTTGCATGAGGGGTCATCTCGCCGACGTAATCAACCGTGCCAAATTTTATCTTAATCGGGTCAGGGATTTTGATTCTGTGGGGGTCGAATTTTTGGCTTTCCCATAAGAAAGAGAAGTCGCCGTTAACACAGTTGCGCATTATGCATACTTTGTTACTACCGTTCCTCCTGTGATGTGCATACTAACTGCAACGTGGGCTTACTTACTTGCGTGCTAAATGTAATATATAGCCATTTCTCACTGCACGCCGTGTAATGTACTGCGGTTATTTAGGCGTAAATACGCAGTCATGCAGCGAACTAACAGCCGCGCGACAATACAGTGCAGCTTTCTAAGGGGTGTCAAAGAAGGGCAGTGAACCGCATGGACGAGAGGAGCCGATTTTATAGGTCTATTGGGTGTCGCGATGCTTCGTATATATGCGGAGTTCTGTATACTTTGATGTCTCAGTTGAGACAACTTGGTATATACTATAGCTGCTATTATGAGTGTAACAAAAGATGGCCTCTGCATGCATTCATGGGGACATGCAGTCTTCACCTCTTTAGTAGCATAAACTGCCATAATCTCCATGCACTTTCACCTATGGCCTGTGTGTCGATCGGACTCTATAATTGAAAGGCTGCATTTCAAAATTGCGCTGCAGCTGCAAGCAGCCTTGAGCATATAACAAGGCATGGCCATGAATTCAGGGAAACAAGTTGTCGAATACGTCCATGCCGAAAATGGAAGAACAATTAGTATTGTTACTCTTATTATTTTGTGGTTCAGAATGTAAGCTGGCCCATGCACGTAAAAGCTTATAGCCGCGGATACAATATATCACGGCGATAAGCTTATATCACTTAGGCTATCCCCTCAAATAAATTTCAATCCCCCACCCAAAAAATTAGAAATAACTTGTTGTATTTACGTATTGCTATGGCTTTTGCAAGTCGTGAGTGAGCAGTGATTTGTCGCAGTAACATAAACAAAAGGGCCCAGGGAACCCAGCCCCCCTGGGCTGAGTGTCCGTGCGTGCGTCCGTGCGTCCAACTTTTCTTTAGCTATCTTCCTTTCCCTTCCCCTTCTCCTTTCCCTTCCTCTTCTCTTTTTCCTTTTTTTCCTTTTCTATTTTTCTTTCTTTTTCTATTTCCTTTCTCGTTTCAGTCCCCATCCTTTCCTCTTTTCCCCCTTTTTCTTCCCCTTCCCCTTTTCCTTTCCTTCCCCCTTCTGCTTTTCCTTCTCCTTTCCTTTTCCCTTTCCCTTCCCCTTTTTCTTCATCTATTCCTTCCCTTATCCCTTCCTTTTTTCCTCTTTTTTGCCTTTTCCCTTGCCCTTTCCTCTTCCCTTTTCCCTTTACCTTTCCGTTCCACTTTTTTCTTTCCCTTTCCCTTTTCCTTTCTTTTCCCCTCACCTTTACCCTCTCTTCCCCCTTCCCTTCCTTTTTTCAGAAAGCGAGGCTCCCATTTTCCTCCCCAATTCACATTTCTGGCTACGCCATGCACTGATTTGTAACTTGTGTCTCAGTTTCTTCTCTAATTGGGAGACATGGGAAAATAACTGGCTGTATAATGCGAGCGAAGGCCTAAAAGATCAAGAGGGCCTATGTTCATTCAAGAGGTCTTAGTTCATGCAGCACAGCGAGATGAGTGACGTTCAGCGTCTTTCATTCGACGGAATATGAGAGAGGAATGCGCGGCGTCGCGTCGGTCGGTGTATTATAGAGCCATGCACGGTTTAATGTCGCCAACAGTTTGCACGTGTGCGTTGGTCTATAGCTGCATTGAGAGTCAATATTGACCTATTGGACTATTACACACTTTACCGCTTGCTAGAGAATATAGCGCGGCTAATTCTCGCTGCCACATCAAGTCACTTAAATCCTGTTGATCGCTTCGCGCCTGCGTGAAATGCAATTCGTCATAATGCGGCTCTGTGAAGTATGCCAGTACCATGATCTGTTTACTTACTTATGACTTATATAGCCTTTGGTAATGCACGGAGAATAATATAAAGGCCTAGCATTCAGAGACTGATTTTCCATGATACGTGGCTATGCATGTTCGCCGAACGTATAGAACATTCGGATTGTGGATTCTGGATCATTTTTAGTGCATTGCAGGATTCTGTGCCTTTTCGGAGATAAAGCGCAGGCCCCTATATAATGACACTTTGCAGTGTATCCCCCGCATTGCAAGTCATGAAAGAATTTTTAATTAATTTCTGTATAGGCTATATACGAATGGCTTAAGAGTGAAAATGTGCGATTTGATTTCGGTGGTGATCTGCATCCGAAATTTCGAATTGCAGTGCTTTATTCATGCATGCGGATCAGTTAAAGCGGCAACTGAACTCAAACGTTCTCTGAATATATAGGTGTTGCCACCTGGCGTGCACAACAGACTCAGTAGTATAGGCTCCCTATACATGCCGGTATTCACAGTCCTGATCCGCACTGCATGAATAAAGCATGGATTCATAGACAGAGTTTACCACGACCGAGTTATACCTACACCCGACACGCTGCAAGTAAGCGCCAACTAACAAGCACGCCAACTGTCGCCATGAAGTATTGGCCTATCTCCGTATATCCCTCGCTATATCACAGCAGTTGCTCCGCTTCTATTTACCATATCATATACATGAAGATGGGCCAATCGCCAGAGTCAGGGGCCTATATAGTTTCGATTGGCGTCAGCATCAAGCTGCTGCAGCCTGGTTTCCACTCAACGAAGCGTACGCAATGAACGTAAATGAACGCAAGAAGAAAAGTAAGCAAAAACGCATGCACGCCGACGCGTTTGTTGCTGCAGGATGCAAAAGCCACAATGCCAGGTTATTAGCATAGCGGCGTGTATCGTTGCGTTGCGTCCACTGCGTCCACTCCGTTGCTTTCGTTGCGTTGCGTATATTTTGCGTGCGTTGTGCTGGTTGGATCGAAACGACGCAAGAGTATAATCTCTCACTCTCTTGTCCCGTAGCGTCACTTTACTAAAGCATTGGAGGGGTCTCGGTCTACGTAACTTATAGTTCTTGCAGCAATGACACTGCTTCAAAGATACAGTTTACAGTATTCTTGGGGGTCCCCAGATCCTCTCTTTTTGAATGACGCCCCTGCTCTCGTTCTAACTGCATGGGCTGTTACTTGGACTGCTGACACGGCGTCCGTCACTGCAGTGTTATTTCAAGCGAGTGCTGCTCGGACACGGCTCAAGTGGCCGCGCCGGTCAAGGTGCCCGGACCGGGCGGACCAGCGACTCTTCACGGTGGGCGGTCGACTGACCTCCCGCCGAGCGACTTCGACAGACGGTCTCACCGCGCCTCGTAAGTATCGTCAATGAGCCAGCGTGTCATCATCGACCGAATGACACCAGTGTACTGACAAAAACCCTCACCACAAAACCCCTGCAGAGGACAAAATTTCTCATGCGACAAGATCCCTTTATGGAAAAGGTCAAAACCACTTTACTGGGTATAACAAACTGACAAAACCCCTTAGAACAATTTGTTTCTCTATGTCCCATATAGTGAACTGTTTTTCCTGTATTTCATTCATTCTGTGTCGAATAATCAGCTTATAGGGCAGTGGCGTAGACAAGGGGTCCCAGAGGACCCAGCCCTTAATTTTTTAGACAAAACGAAAACGCAAATTTTAACTGTACAAAATTAGCCAATTTGGTCAGTTTATTGATTTTATTCTCAGGAAAGCAATTAAAATTGATGCCACGAATTCTATATTTTAAAGCTAAAAGCCTAAAATGCACCAAATTCGATTTCGGCTGAGGCTCTGCACCACATCCCAGGAGGGGGGGAGCTCACAGCGCTGTCCCAAACCTTTTATAGCTGGATTTCAAAAGGTTTTGTTTTTAAGAGAAAGGACGGAAGGGGGAAAAAGGAAAGGAAAAGAAAAGGGAGATGTAAAAAGGGGAGAAAACGGAAGGGGAGGGACGAAACGGGGAGGAAAGGAGAGGGGAAAAGAGACGAGGCCCCCAATTGACATTTTTGGCTACGCCACTGTCTTGGTTTTTTTTGTCATGCAGTGTATGGGGTTTTGTCGTAGCGGAAGGGGTTAGTCGGACACGGACCGAATGTATGACACCCTGGCGCTGACCTGGACCCGCCCATCTACCCGTCCGTCTGTCCGTCGTTTTGTTTCTGCGTGCACGTGACGTCTGTCAGTCAGTCAGACTGTCTTTTACACAGCGGACAATGCAGCAGCAGCGCGGCGCACAAAGTGTTAATTACTTGATCGGACTATGCCAGTGAGTGACGTCTCGAGATATCAATACGACGGTCATTGAATGATGCTTGGCATAATGAGTTACGGCATGGCTGACGGCCGAGTCAAAGTATAGTAGCTGCTTGCGGCTTACCCCAGTCTTCAGGATAACAAAAGTCGGTGACAGGAACCAAAGCGAGAACCAAACCAGCTGCGCATCGCATACATTCGCTGTCTGCTCGCAGGTTGACTGTTTGCATGCATGGCATTCTTCGATCGCGACGATTAACAAAAAGCTGACTTACAGTGTACTGCCGAGTCGGTGGTTTGTGAGGAAGACACGGGATGTCAACGTATTGATATATACCTGTATGTTGACACAGGGTGGGAGCAACAGGACAATAACAAAAAGACCCAATGTGTAGGCCTACATAGCGACAAAAATGTCAGGCGTGTCAGTCGTTGCGGTTTTGTCGCTTGACTGAATTCAGTGACTGCAAACATAAGCCTACGTACGGGTCCTAATTGTCTGCATCGGTTAGTGTGAGAAGATGATCGAGTCTTCATCTTGTTGTGCATATGTCACCATTGATCGAAGACGTGTGCAGTATTCGTGATTGTGACAGTAGGGGTATACTATGGGGCCCCGCGACGTTTATGGGTCCCGCAGTCGCTCAAAATAGAAAGTACAGTACAGCAAAATGTGTCATTTTAAAAAAAAAATCTAAAAATTTGCTTCCCAGAGGGGCCCCTGTGAGAATGTTTCTTCGGGCCCTTATTGTGGCTCTCGACATCCCTGTTCATAAGTCCATTTCCCCTATAGAAGAGTTGCTGGCAAAACCTGTCACCCTGTGCGTTTTGTTTTTTGCTATATCTTTAGCGCGCCGTGCAGCTGTTTTTTGCCGTGCATGATAATCATATTCGTATCATAAATGCCATCGTATTCAAATGTCTTTCTGAGACTTTACGAGAAGCACTCGATGGATAAGTGGTGTGATACGCGTGCCTGCGTCGGGTATATTTGATTAATAGTTTTCGTAATTCGTCGATGCCGCGGGCGAAGAAAGCGCTGCTAATCACATTGTCATGAGATTTCACGGCTGGTGCGTCGCAACTAGCGTGAAACGTCGTTGATTTGTCCGCGCGCATCAAACGCCGCGTCGTAATTGAACAACATCAATTACTCTTCAGTGCTGCATCTCCAGTCTCCGCAGCCATTTCATCAGCGAGATGCGCGGATCCAGTTTCCACGCACTTTTATCCGCGGCAGTCAACGATCCGCTCGCATCTCAGTCATGCGCCCGAATTACAACATAACAAAAGTACGTTGGTACACTGTCAAGTTTTGTCATTTGTTTCCGGAATAACACCAAAGACTTGAGAGAGTTGTTGAAACAAATCTTTTACAGATTGGGTGTTATTTGGTTGTTGCCAAATAAAAAGCAACAAGCAACTAAACTGTCAAATTTGCAACTATACAGCTTGCATGACAAATGCTGCTGTGTTTAACGATATACTCTTCTTTATGTCAAGTGCCAACTAAATAGTAAAAATGCTAACATATCTAAGTATTAACATAGGCATCTGTTTGTCTATCTATTCAGTTATATGTAAAGTCAAATTTAAGGCGATGTTAGCAAATAAAAAAGAAAGAAATACTTAATGACGCCTGCGTGCAGTCGGGTCGAAAACCGCAAAACTGCTGATAACCCTCAAACAGATTACGCGGACGTAAATTGCTTCGTTCCGGCACACCTCTGCCTGGCTCTCTTCACTGTCTCATAACGCAGTAACTACATTATCAGTGGCGCTGCACGTAAACGACGGTCGTTGCACGGCAGTAATACCACAGACACACCGCGGCATCAGTTTGCGTGCTAATGCCTGGCAGCAGCGGTTACACCGCTAGCTATCGACGAAGATGAAAGCTGGTCTGCACAGGTCGCTCAAGTCAGACGGCATCGACGATCGACCAAGAGACCAGCCTTTGATTCAGCACCAGTACCGGAAGTAGTGCGACCATGCAGCAGACCAGCTGATTGCATGAGTACCAGCTGCTAATTCGTCGTCGGCGGCGCTCGATGACGTAACTCAGCGTGCAGTCTGTCGGTGTGTCAGACGCCATTTTGCAGCTCAGCGACCACACAACTATCGACCCTCCGCGGTGATATGTTATGGTGTCCTCTACTCGTGCCCTAGGACGAGACGAGCTGGTAACAGGCGTAGATTCGTTAAAGTCGTCCATGTCACTCTGCATACATGCATTATAGTGGCGTATATACATGGTGTTTCATAAAAAGGGACACCTTTTTCTTTCTTTCATAATTCAGGCAAATGATGAGTGAGTGAGTGAGTAGGTTAAACGTCCCATCTGACATAGTACAGGTCATTTCGGGGACGGCCTTTTCAGACAGAATGCACACAAACACAATAATGTAACGGTAAGTTTAAACTTTACAATAAACAGACAGTTTAACCTTTACAGAAACACAAAACACAAAAATGAGGTTAATCTAAAATTGTAAGAACTCCATTATACACGTGCACATGTAATTAACATAATGGTAGTTCTAATAGATGATCAATTGACACAAAATTTTTACCAGTCGTAGCTGAAAAAACACTAATTGAAAATATTTGAGCAAAATATGCATGGCTGTTAATTAAATATTTTTTGCTAGTTGTGACGTAATACTGACGTCATAATGTGCCGCAAATACAAGCTTGCTCGTCTCAACCGGTGCTGTCAGTTGATGAATAGCTACCCTTTTCTATGGTGAACTTCATCTGGTTCGCTGATGGCAAATTGTTAAAGTTTTACCATAGCAACTAATGATTGCAATCCCGAGATTAGATTCTCAATCCCGGGATCCATATTTTTCACGTTGGAAGAGCCAATAGCGGCAGAATAACGCTTTTTTAAGGGGGATGTCCCTGTTTCGCCCTCCTTGTTAGTGGGGACCCCCTTTACCCAGCGGCATGAAATTTTGTCACGAAATACTAGAGACTCTAGGCTATCATATTGTGAAACCCTAACTCTCTATCGCACCTAGGCTTGAATTGGTACCGGGTCGTGACGGACAGACGGAAGACAGACAGACAGACAGAATTACCGTAGCAAAAATATACGCGCAGCTGGCTAGCTATAGGTCTCGCGCGTAAAAAGGTTCCCGCATGAACATGTCTTTGGGTTGGAAAACTTAGACGGGTTATTCTGTACAAAATATTTAGATTTTGCTGCAGCCGCTAACTGCCCATCGACTGCATACTGAAATTGCATGCATATTCGGGTTGGTGGGATAACGTTGACGTTGAAGATTGCGTGAAGGGACCAAGACGTTTCTATATCTGACCCAATGGACAGGCTATATAATGCACTGCGTTTTGCTGGCTAACGCACTTAGCAGATTGATGCCTGCAGTGTGTCACCAATCAAGCGTGAAACGTGAGTTCACGCAACGTCAGATAGACGAACGGATTTCGCTCGTCAAAGTTGCATTGCCGCCATGCAGATCACTGCAGTCCCACACTGCAGTGAATTAATTATACTGTCACCCATGCGGGCGCCAGCGCTATGCATAATATACAATTGCAATTGCTCTGCTAATAAAGAGGCACACCGCGCGATGGACTATAGTCCCGTATCCGTGGTCTTGCAGTGTAAACTGGTGTCTGGCTCAGGAGCCGAGCTAACAAAATGGAGATCCGCGTCGCCCAACGGGCGTTAAGCATATAAATAGAAGGACGTTTTTAACGCTCCGTTTTGGTGCATGGCCTCAACCTCTTAATTCATGCAGGAAATAATCTTGGAAATTGTGTGGATTGTAGATGTTAAATGATGCAGTTTGAGCTTTATATGTACACCGTGGTCCATAAAAACGTGCCACTTTAATTTTTTTGAATAGCTCCGTGCAGCATTGGTTGATTTTAATATTTTTTGGCATGCAACATCAGGAAGAAACTTAACACAAATGACTTAACTTTTGGCCACCTCACTTTTATACTGTCGCTATACTACCTTGTGAAATGCAGGTTGTTAAGCCTGCTGTTTGCGAGTGGTGTCAACGTTTGCCGCTTGCATTTATTACATTGCATTGCGATTTTTTAACGTGGCCTAAGTAAAAAAAACCTCAAGGTCCATTCGTGTTAAAGGAGGACATTTTGAGCACATGCTGTATGTGATGTGACACATGCGACTTTTTGACATAGTATAGTTGCCAATCGTGTTTGTCACTTCTTAGTTAATCATTTCTGAGCCGACGCGTGCGCTATCCAGTATGAATTCATTGTTGTAAATGGGTAAATTACAACTTCTGCATTTCACAAGGTAATGCAACGACAGTACTAAAGTGAGTTGACCAAAACTACAGTCATTCATGTCAAGTTTTTTCCTGATGTCGCGCCAAAAATTATTAAAATCGGCCAGTGTTTCACGAAGCTATTCAAAAAATAAAAGTGGCACGTTTTTATGGAGGACTACGGTGTATATAAGCTTTTCTATAAAATATTTCTGTCAACCGATTTAACAAATTGACCATTGGTCTTTAAAATTTGTGTTTTTTGGCAAATTTGACACGGCAAAGACAAGTTCCCCTTCCCGCGGACTCGTCTGCAGTGTATATAATGCACTCGTCGTATATGATATGGCAGCAAATTTAAACAAGTTTTACCAAAATGTTATTTATTTTGTATTAATAACTTTGCATTATGTCGACCAATTTAAGTAATTTTTGCACACACACATATCGCAGGCAATTATTTACGCATCACTTTTGCTATAATCGTGTGTTAGCACAAAAAACATAAATAAATTTTCCGTATACTCGACAGTTCGTGTATGGTATAGGTAATAACCTGCTTCAACAGACTTTTGCACTGTTTTACAAAGTTGTCCCCATACGCATGCCTTATTTGCATTATTTTCGCATTACATTACATTACACATTTGAGTTCTTTTGTATGACTTGTTCTGGCAAATAAATTTGGTATATAATTTTTGTGTATTTAACTTTTGCAGATATTTTTGTGCTATTTCGGTTATCGTCAAAATCAAAATTTTACATGAGCTGATTCATTTATATTAACCAGCAGATAGTAATGCATAACGTAAGCCAGTAAGCCCCTATGTCAAATAAACGGTTTATCACATGTTATAAACAGTTCTACAAAGCAAATTCCGCGTATATGTTGCATAGCCGTATAGAAGCCAGGTGTATGGATCGTTTATGGATAATGCACAATCCATCTTAGACATATGCAGGATACTGCTAATCATCGTACTTATATATCCGAAATGCATTTAAAATCTTTTAAAATTATTTATCATAGACGACAGAGCTTCTACACAACGACGTTTTAGTGATTTAAAAAAATAAGGTTTGTTTTTTATGACATGTTTTTCACATACTGATTTAAAAAGACGTATAGTAATTTTGTAATCGATTTATACTTAGAAATGCGTGACAAACTTTGTAACAGATTAAGCACGTTAGTAATAATATTATAATAAAAAATTAATATTAAATACAGTATAAAAACGTATAACCGCAAAAAAACTACAAAACTGGTATAAGTTTTTTTTTTCTTTTTTAATACATGCATTATTATTATTATTATTATTATTATTATTCGTTGTCACCATCGTGGTCACCGTCATCGCAAACTAGCCCTGTGTCCGTAATCTCTCAGTGTAAACTGGTGTCTGCCTAAGGGATAAGAAAACAGATCAGGTCCACCATGGGCGTTGTGGCTCAGGATAAACTTTCCGCTTACTTTACGTGTATAGTCTATATTTTTTTCTTATAATGTTCACACTATATACGGTGCGCGTCTGACGTGCATGTGTATATAGGCTGTTGAATCGTCAGAGTCTGTCTGTAAGCGGCGGCGGTTCGTCGGGACTGACATCTCGTCAGGCTCAGAGCGCGTCGTGCGGCACAGGTTCGTCTCTGACCGACCTACATCACCGACCTCATGGTCATCTCCCGCATCATCACCATGACAACCTGGATGATGATGATGATGATGACGATGACCTTTTGCTCTCCGACTCGGACGACTTCAGCGACCACAGATCAAGTAATATATACACCAACTTCTTCTCTTTACCGATTTCTGCATGATGCTTCACATTATTCTGTATATAAAATAGGCCTATACTAGACACCCTGCACTCAATAAATATCTGACAAATGTTCACACATCTGCAAGTGCAATTTTATTATAACAGAATCTTGCATGTACAAAAACTCGTAAAGGCTATATAATTATACGAAAATTTAATTTGGTTTTACATCACGGCATTTTTATAACAAACACTTACTATCGCATTATCGAGCATACTTCTGACAGCTTCAAGCAGTTCTTTAGAACAATCTTGTTCAGCTTTTATGCGATATACTCGAGTATACTGATATATGCTGAACAAAATTGTTTTAAAGTAGTGCTTGTAATGTGACTCGCCTATACGATATGCGCTATGCAAACTCACGTATAGGCCTATACTTACTTATTTAACCAATAAATGCGTGTGCGCGACTGCGCGTGCATGTGATGTACTCTGCATTTTGCTGTCATTCATGGGGTGTTTACCCGATCCAGCAAATGTCCAGCAAACTTCCAGCAAATGTGTTCAAAATACACGTGCTAATGCTAGACGTTTGACGGATCGTGTAAACACCCTATCAGTCACGGCTTTTTAAAATAAACTAACAAAGGGGCCTACAAATATTCTGCTGATGTGTATTGCAGCAGCGGTGCTGAGAGCGGGCGGGCGGCTTGGTGCAGACGTGCATGACGACACTGCGGCAGACATCAGTCGCTGCAGCCGGTCACCTGACATCGATGTTGACGACGACGACGACGACGTCGACTGTTTACGTCGGGTGGACGACCAGCGCACGACCGCCGTCAGTCCGACCATCTCTGTCGGTGTTTCTAGTCGGTCCAGTTCATCCCCGCCCCCGGCGGACCCCAGAGTGTGTGGACCTCCGCCGCCGGCTGACACGGAGCCTGGCGGTGATAGTGCTACCGTTCCTCCGTCAGCCACGTTGACAGTCACATCACCCGACCATCATCATCATCATCGGCAGCATCGTCACCGTGGTTTAGGTCTACACCCATCACACCTGCCGTCCGCACTGGGGCTCGGACTCAATGTGACGGCGGCGCTGGCAGCGGGATTGTT
>Ga0056128_1010562_pt1 | contig 11498 bp, 9 predicted proteins | sample WorMetLIZISLAND2_FD_71113 | JGI IMG/M metagenome (GOLD analysis project Ga0056128, IMG submission 71113) | Marine gutless worms symbiont microbial communities from Max Planck institute for Marine Microbiology, Germany - Olavius geniculatus... ... | reverse complement strand
TTAAAATTTGGTGACGATCGGTTCAGGGGTTTTTGGTTGGCTGAGGGTCAAAGTTTGCATTTTCCCATATACTTTGAAGGTCGTCCTTACAACACTCACACTACCGTGTGAGTGTGATTCGCCTCAGTATTCCAAACACAAACGAGAAAATTGCGTAAAACTGCGCGGGATACTGACGGTGGTAAGATGCGGCAACTCCAGATCGAGTACTGTCTGTAGCCTTGCTACAACCTCGCTATGTACAGCCAGCAAACGTCGAGACTGGGACAGTTCCAACAGACGAGTTGACGTGTCAAACAGACGCCGCAGCCGACCAACCTGTGAAACCAGTATACAATTATTCATTCTGTGCTGGAGTGGGTAAGTGAGTGCGCAGTACGAACTTATTCCCCTCCAGACAGTGGTATAGCATATTTAATCAATGGCATCATTTCACTAAATCATTGGGGAATCTCAGTGATCTTTGGGGTCTCAGTCTACATAACGTATTGTTTTTGCAGCAGAAACATTGTTTCAAAGATAAAATTTACAGGGGAAAAAATTTAAATCACAAATTATTGGAAGGTCCATAGACCCCTTCAGGCCCCCCTCTAAATGGCGCCCTTGTATTTAATTCACGCTCAGATTGCATAAACAACAGGGTCGTTTGCCGAAAGTTGTGAAAAAGTACCAGTCCGAGCTCAGCGTAGTTTAATAGGGTGTTTACATGATCCAGCAAACGTCCAGCAAACGTTCAGCATCAGCACGTGTATTTTGAATGCATTCGCTAGAAGTTTGCCGGACGTTTGCTGGATCGTGCAAACACCCCATATTGCTGTTTAACGTAGTTCACTCGGGAGCTTAAAGTACTACTACAGTTATGTCAGTTGACCAATGCTAACATATAGTCACCGTACTACGTCAGCAGAGCCTCTAAGAGGTTCTTGTCTGTTAATTCACCCGCACCCGAAATAACCGGTATGGTTATAGATAGGTTCAGGGTTATAGGGTGTTTACACGATCGAGCAAACATCGAGCTGGCTCAAGCAGGCCTATTGGAACCCCGCCTCTGGCTCAAATGTAAGCCTAGGCTTAGGCTCTTAGCCCACAGTTGATCACGTGTTATATAGGCCTTCCAATTACAACCCGCCCGTCCTCCTAATTGGCATGCAAATTACCATGGAACGTCAGGCTAGCTGCTCGACGTTTGCTCGATCGTGTAAACACCTTATTAGGGTTAGCGTTAACAACAATAATTAGGGTGCGGGTAAATTAACAGCCACAAAGAAATCTGAGGACTTGGTTGTGCATCATCGGCGACTGCGTTCTGCCACTAATGGTGACCTCTGCGTTTCTTCATCCTGCAACGGACCTTCTTTGGCCGGCGAGCCTTTGCTGTGGCTGGTCCACAGCTGTGGAACCAGTTGCGGTCACCACGCGAGCTACCAGCACCAACACGCCGGACTGCTTCAAGCCAGCACTGAAGACGTTCCTGTTTTGAGTGGCGACTGGGTCTTTTCCAGCTTTAGACTCATACTGTGTGACTGTAGGCCCAATGCTTAACACATAAAACGACTTTGTTACGAGTGGCGTCTTGTTACAGACGATATAGCACGTCTGAAGGCTACATCAAAGTCTATCACAGTGTATAGGGGCGACGATGAAAGCAAATGCAAAACTCTAGGCTTTGCCCGGGGTGATTACATAGGCTGTGTGGCTGGCCCTAACATGATAGAAATTGTAAAAATTGGCCGGCGCAAATTAATTTTAACGGCCGGTTCGGCGAAAAAAAACGAAAAATCATGTTAAAGAGTATACTTTATTTGTTAATTATACTAACATTAACGTGAGCTTGTGATATCGCTGACCTGTTCGACTATTAGTTCGACCCTGGAAGCTTCATCCGTCTCATCATCTGACGCGTTTTCGCCGTCCTCGTCAGCTTCAGCATCACCAGCTTCTTGTTCCAAGTCTTCGTCGTCGTCAGACGTATGGCTGGTCGCACGGCTGATGTTGTTCAGGATGAAAAAACGCACCGTGTGGTCGTTACAGCTGCTACCGGCGCCGTCTTTAGCGTCGTCGTCGTCGCACTCATCATCGGTGACACTGTTTGTGACGTCACTGCTCGCCGGCGGCTGCACCACGATCTGACCCTGTGTACAACCATTCACTTCAGCTATTAGCAATTCCGGTCAGTCTGCATCTGACAATTGAGCACATCGCGTATCAAGGACCCCAAATATTAAATGTACCGTAAAAATGTTTTACCTATTCATCGTCGTACCTATTGGCAAAAAAATACAATAAGCTCAGCTACAGCTCAATTATTATACATTTTGCTGGAACCCGATTTTATCGGGCACCAGCGTTACGTTACTGAAATCCGTACCCATCTTTTACCGTGATCACAAACTGCTGTTTCAGCCAAAGCAGGCTTATGTAACCCTTAATGGAGAAGTGTCACAGCTATATGAAAAAGATATAGCTCTTACCAGAAACCCCGTCATAGAGCTATGGAGCGTCATCTGCCATATGAAATCACACACTGTTAGCTGTCACCCGACCGACGCAAGTAAACGCGCCTCGCCTTAACCCCGGCCAGACATACCGGTACTTGATTTACCTACCCCGGAAGGATGTAAGACTGAGTTTACCTTGGTGTTGGTTTCATACCTAGATAGTTTACTTGTTCGCGGTGACTATTTCACCAGCAACCTATCTGGCCCGTCAAAACAAAAAAAAATCGTAGTCGTCACCTAGCGAATGACATCAAATACAGTGTACGCGTTGATGATTAAAATTCGCGTTAATATTATAGTGTAGTGTTTACGGTTTAGGCTTAGGGTTAAGGTTAAAGTTAAGATTTAAGATTACAGTTAGGGTTTGGCTTAGGGTTGACGTTTTTAAAAGATTTATGTGACAAATAGAAATTTGGGGCAAAGCCCAACGTGAGTTCGCCCGGCGCCCTAAGTCCGATTGGTGGGAAATTAGGGGGGGGGGTAAATTTTCCCCGGCATCAAAGTCACGTGGCCCAAACTTAAATGCATTGGCATACGCCGAACGCGCAATGTCGACTTAGGGTAGGTCAAAATGAGCCCCTATAACCTTGTTCGTAGTGGACGGAATTTTACAAATTTTTTTGTTCAACGCCCAAAAAATCGTACTCGTCAACGCCGTTTAGATACTGTCGCTATCTTCATCGGTTTCAGAGATATTCGCGGTCAAACTCGAAAGTTGTCGTAAAACGTACAAAATTTTGGTCGTTTTTTGCCCTCTCAAATTTTAAGGGGGGCGGTGCCCCCAAATTTCGTATTTGCGTTAACACCCCAACCTAGAGCCGCGTCAAGTGTCAAAGTTTCGTCGGGCTACACCCCCTAACTCCTAAGTTATAAGAGCTCATTTATTGCATTTTAAGCCAATTTTTGACCCCCCCCCCTTTGAAACAATTTGTAAGGGGGGCCTCCGTCCCCGGTGGGGGGTGCGCTAGTAAGACTTGGTCATTCTCTAGCGCGTGTAAAAATTTGGGGGTGCAGCACCCCCTAGGGGCCGAAATATGGTCTTCCGAAATATGCACTTTCGGTGGGTACGATTTCACATCGAGATCTCCAAGGTCACTGGACCAAACTTCACCGGACTTGTTTCGCCTAACGCGGGAGGAATCGCGATAGACGGAATGACTATCTGATTTTGAATACCTTCATCCGTTTCGGAGATATTCGCCGCCGAACTTCCAACTCGTCCGAAATCGGGGTAAATTTTGCATGTTTTTGGCCCCTGAATTTTTTTGGGGGTGCGCCCCCCCAAAAAAAAATTTTGGACCGGCATTATAAAATTCGGCCTAGTACTGACCATCGTGCAAAATTTCAAGCCCGTCGGCCCACGCATCTCGGAGATCTCGCGCTCGGAGAAAAAAAAACATCTGGGCTAAAACTTAAGTCTGCTTCGCAAGCTATCGCTTCCGGGCGGACTAATAATGAACGCCAAAAAATAGCGCAGAATATAGGTGGTAAATTCTACGTTCCTGCAGGCAAGCACTGCTGTAAACCTGCCGATCGGCTATCTGTTATAATCTATCCGTTTTCATCATCCGGCCATCAAAAAACGGATGTTTGACCGGTCATGACCGGGCGCGTTTGACCGGCGACAAAAGTTGACCGGTCATATAGACTATAAAATATTTGACCGGCTGCCGGTTAAATATCCTGTGCTTTACTTGTTTGCGGACAATCACTCATCCAAGTAGTAACCACTTGATAGCCACCCGACCCGGAGTCGAACATGTGATTTCTAGATCGTGGCGCTAATGCTGCCTCAGATTCTGTGAGCTGACAGACGCACCTGTTTGGGCGGCTGACGCAGCAGTGGCGCACCCTCGTTGTTCGTCGACGCTGCAGGTGTAGACGCCGCAGGTCGCGACGACGTCGACGCCGACTGGTCGTCCAGTTTCACAGCAGTACTCGTCCTACTGCTTCGCATGCCGCTCATAGTGCCGCTGAGTCGTCGCGCCTTCGACTCAAGCCGGTCTAGCCGCGGTCCGAAGACGTTCAGTACAGTCTTCAGAGCGTCGCGTCGTGCCGCTAGAGCATCACGCAACTTGGCCGTACGGTGTCCGCCCGTCGACTTGCCACCACTGCCACTAGCACTACCGTGGGACGGAGGACTGGCTATCAGCCCAGGACCGTGCTCGTGGAGTAGGCAGACGCAGCAGGCCGGCACGTCGCAGTCGTAGCAGAAATACATGCACAGGTTGCGACCGCCGTGGATGTCGCAGCCCAGACTCACTGTATCCTGAAATCATGCGCCCGTCATCCAAACGCAATAACGCATATATATTTAGCATTCAAGTAGCATAATCATGATAACCAATCAATCAATATCTTTATTTCACGCACACGCGGCACATGTTTTGTTGTAATAGCCCACCAACTCCTCTTTTCTCGTCAGAGACGATACGAGAAGAGTGAGGGAGGGAGATACGGAGTCGTTTGCAGCCGTTGTGCCGAACGGATTGTCATCGGGCACAGACGTCGACGTGCCATGCCAGGGCTTGTCGACGTTCTTTCGACGGCAGCCGGACGGGCCGGCTGTTGGTTCCACCACAAAAAGCGACTCCCACCAGAACCATGCGGCCCATAGCGAAGTAACTAACTACACAGCAAGTACTGACAAGAAATTTTCTATGTTAGGCACTATAATGCCTCGATGCGAACATGTTATCATGGGAAAACGAAAAGTGGTACACAATAATGGGTTCCGTGGTAGTACTGATAGATAACTCGTTGCTGGCTTCCTACAGAATGTCTATCGTATCCATTCTGCTACCTGGAACGGTTTGGTAGCAGTTTACGGAGCAAACTTTGTCTGCGGGTTCCGATCCCCTGATCTTTTCTTCCCATGCATGAAACAAGGACCTCCAATACAATGTTAATTCACACCGCACATTTATAGATAAGTGACTGTGCCAAAATTGACATCTCATTCAGGCCAAGGGTTGCACGAGTGTGACAAACAGACACACAGAAGAACATTGTAATATCTGGCGCAATAGGCGAAATCACTTTCAGTGATGCAGACACTGGCGTACCTAAAATTTAAGGAAGGGGTCAAGGGTTTTGAAGACGAAGACCCCAGGAGCTGCAGCATATTTGCCGACACATAATTTCGATTTTTTTCATGAAGCAAAATTGTGCAAATTTTCAGCGCCGACGTGTGCCGTGCCAGGTTAATCCACCCAGGGGCGGCGATTATAGGGGGGACGGGGGGGACGCGTCCCCCCCAAAAAATTTTGGTTGGGGGGACGCAAATGCAAGCATCCCCCCAACAATTGCCACTTTTAGCCATGTCGTCCCCCCCACTGTCTAGAAGAAATCGCCGCCACTGCCACGGACTACATGAATGAGTCAGATTGTGCGGGACACCGGACTCACTACTGCCGACGCATGGGCTCTTACCGACGACCGGTCAACGTGGAGGGCGCTACGACCCACAGCCGGTTACGCGCAGCAGTGAGTGAGTGAGTGTGTTTACTGTTATTTTACATTTGCATACATAGAGCTACATTTTAAGTTTATACCACAAATCCGATAAGAATTCTTTGCGTTTTTGAACTTCTGTGTAGTCAATCGTGACCTTACAAATCGCTGACACCACAATTGTAAATATCAACGTTCAATTAGTTACACTGTACGCTGGCCTTGTGGACATACACCATAAAGTACAAGCATAAAACGCTGAAACGCGACATAACAGCTATCGTGGCAAAATGGGACAGATACCTCATTCCACAGAACATATTTCTAGTTTTGTCATAACTTTCACAAATCTTCACTAAATTTGATAACTTTGGCATGAAGATAACCAAGACAATGAAATTATGCAAGGTGCACTCACTTCACATGATAATTCATGTCAATGCACTACTGTGTAAAAGACAGATGTTCCAAATTGTTGCATAACGCTAAATTATTTTTCAAGTGAATGCTGTAATGACTTAATTAAGCACAAAATAAATCTCAATGTAAATTATTCAGCAGAATTATAAGTTTGTGTAACAACTCTCTTGCAAATCATCAGAATTTACGTCCAAAGTGGGCTCACATACAAAGACAATGGCTTAGATGCAACGCCACTGGCTGATAGCGAAATAAACAAATGACTGATCAAACAGCATTCACTTATCGATTAGACGATTAGCTCATCAGTTAGCTATTTTGTTGTCTGCTATTTTTACCATAAAATATTTAATACCACAAAATTATTAAATCACGTGGCACCCCTGTCGTATTGATAATGCAAAGATAAGCAATCCAATACAAATAACTGCTGCATAATGTAACAATCTGAAGCATCTGTGTTTCACACAGCAATTCATCGACATAAATTACGTAAGGTGCTAAATGAGTGCACTTTACATAATTTCATCATCTTGGCCATCTTTGTGCCAAAAATTATTTAAGTTGGTGGAAATTTGACGAAATTATGACAAAAACAATTTTGACTATTTTTTAAAACATGGTATACAACTACAAAGTGGTACGTACGTCTGCGTATGTTCACGGTAAGCTGTGACAATAGTGACTGGCCATGAGCTGCACGTTCACGTGACTTGGCATGTGAGTAGAGCACGGCAAAGTTGTTTGACAACACAGGGATCGTGAGCGCAAACAGCACAGTCCCCGAGATGGCACAGACTGCACCTACGACGAACCCCAGATCCGTCACAGGAACCATGTCACCATAGCCCACTGTCGTCAGCGTTATAACACTCCACCTGTGTGCCAAAACACAAGATTTCCTTTCATTCATTACCTCTGCTACTTGGAGGCATTTACTTATTTATTGTTAGTGGATTTGGTTGAAATTTTCAGGGAAGGCTAGACTTGGCATAACTTCAAGGTTATAAAGTTTTGGTGTTGGTGATCCACTGTCGATGACACTGTACTTGTAACTGGACCTGCAGTGCAGCCAGCAGACATACCACCATTCCAATCAACCCTAAGCCATCATTTCCCATCCCACTTAGGGTGCAAAGGCTGAGTAGACCTGAGAACAACAAGGTTAGTTGTAATTTGTAAATGATGAATGACCCGCGGTAAGATTCAAACTAGTTGAAACATGAAAGTTATGAGTCCGATACTATCTGCCCTATAGAGCAACTACACATACACTAAGTCTTGGTCTACAGAGTTTGGTCTTGTTACTTTGTGTCAGCGCATCAACATGAAGTTCAGTCATACCCTGCCAACAGAAAATGGGGCAATTGCTTCCTTCCAAATTTCAGAAAAGTTTGTTGTTATCGAAAAAAATTTCTTTCAAATATACAAAATATATGGCTAAAAATTATCCACTCTGTGTGAATTTGGGAGCAATATTCAACCCAAGACGCCACTGATCTCTAGGTATTCTGGCAGCCAATTGGTATTTAAGTCTGGCAGAAATTTGTCGTCTGTCGGAATTCTGTTGGAAATTTAGTGTCTGTCGAAAAACTGCAAGTTGCTGCCTTGGATACGATTTCAAACGCACGATGCCGCTAAGCGAACGTACCACAGTCCGACGGGAATGCTGATGAACTTGCTGTCCTGTGGGTTGCGCTTTCCTTCAGCGTAGTAGATCAGAGTTGAGAAGAGCAGGGTGGCAACAGTCGACACGGTCAACAGAACGATCAACTCATACGAGCTGGCCTTGAGCGCTATCCACATAATGCGCATTGGCTTGAAGTGGTTCAGCACTTGAAACAATCGACCAATACGCAGGATTCGCAGTGCAACGACTGTCTCCAGCATCAGCTGCATTATATACAACTTTATTCATCACTGAATGACAGCAAAGAAAAAAAAACAAAAACAATCAACAACAAGCAAGAAATGGAAACTAGGCTAAATCTAAACAGTCATTGTCCACACGCAGTGTATTAGAGATTACAGGAGAGAAAACAGCTGAACATCTGCTTCTTTTCTGCCCACAGTCGGCAGTAGAACGACAGCAGTACGTTGGTGACTCCACCAACGTATCAGATGTGTTCCGGGATAGTGACGTCCTGGTGGAATTCCTCATCTCTTTGGAGCATCTGCTGGTTCTGCCCCCCCCACCCCTATATAGGCAGCGCCTGGCGAGCTCGTCATGCCAACAATAACAACAAGGTTAAAACTAGTGCATAGTTTTTATGGGAAACTCATCACAGAGCTACAGAGCATCACCTGCCATATATGGGATCACACAGTGTTAGCTGCCACCCGATACAGATTAATGTGCCTCGCCTTAACCCCAGCCAGACAGGCCAATACTCGATTTACCTACCCCTGAGGGATGAAAGGCTGAGTTCACTTTGGTGTTATACCAATTAAGACAGTTTACTATTCCGCAAAGTCCCCCATCCAAGTAGTAAGCACTTGATAGCGACCCAACCAGGAGTCAAACACATGACCTCACGGTCGTAAGTCCGATACACTACCAAGGCAGCGCCTAGAGCTTTCACTTTACAGAAAAGGTGCAGAGCAATGTTCATGCTACTGTCCTCGTGGCAATATCACTGTGAGAGTTCACCCAGTTCATATGATGAATGTAGCACAAGCACCACGCGGCCACCAACCTTTGGACCAAGCGCTATTCATGCTAAAAATGGCACGTACCGAAACTCGTTTTCAGCCATGGCTATGCCCGAGACCCCACTGGAGAAAATAAGGATACCACCAGACCCCTAGTCAGATGAGGAGGGAGAACATGATGCCCCCTCCTCACTGCCTCTCCCTTGATTGACACCTTTGACGTCTTGATCTCAATATCTCGAATGACAGTGGTGACACTTGTTTTTTCTACAAACAGACTAAAGCACAGAGTTTGGAGAACTTTGGTGCAGCCACTACGAGAGTTGTGGGTGACCAGACATAATCCTCGAACGTGGGTGTCAAACACCCGCAAATATTTGTCAGCTTCATAGACCTATTAGCCCATTAGTAATACAATATTGTGATTGATAAAAATATGGGACTCGAAACATTTCATTATATCATAAAGTTGCACTGGCACTTTTCTGCAAAATACAAGGAAAAGCGATGCAGCATAAGGCAAAAAATTTGTTTATATCACAGCACAACACAGCCAGTTTTGAACACATGGCTGCGCCTCTCTTGAAAAGAAACAAAGGTCTGATAGACTGACCCTGAACCCACGAAAGCAGTGCCCAGGGTCAACCGCGTCGACAATGGCGTTGATGAGATTGGGCAGGATTGAAAGAAAGTTGACAATCGTTATCAGCGACGTGGCGTAATGACGTCGGTTGGGTGACGTCAAGAAACACGCCAGGATGTCCATTGCGAAAAACAACGCACAAGCATCGTCCATCCACCGCAACTGTAACACCATGCACCAGCAGCTTGCAGTGAAGAGAAAGAACTGAAAAGAAAATAAAAGAAAAAGATAGGGAAAGAAAAAGGAAAAGGAAAGAAAGAGAAATGAATAAAAGGAAGAAATGAACCAGTCGAACAGAATGCCAAGATGTCGATTGAGAAAAAAAGAAAAAAGAAGGGAAATAGAAGAAAGGGGAGAAAAGTGGAAGGTCGCAAAGCAGGGCAGGACGTTGACCAGAAAAAAACATCACACAAATGTCCTCAGTCCACATAACTGTACGAAGCAGCATGCACTGGGCAAGAAAGAAAAAAAACACCGGAAAAAATGAAAAAAGGCAAAAGAAAGGAAAAAATAAAAGAAATGAAAAAGGGTCAGAAAACAGGGCAGAATAAGGACTGCAAAGAACACTGGATATAAGTCATCATTTGCAAAATGAAAATTTTACCTTCGGTGGCCTAAAAGTAAAGGTCTACTGTCTACACCCAACCAAGAAGTGCAGGTTAAGATGCTGTCTTCTGTTCTAAAGATGGCTCTTGATGATGTAACGTTGAATCAAGAGGTGATGGGTTTGATCGCCTTTGGGTTTGACTCCCAGTCAGGTCACTAACAAGTGGAACTTGCCAATTACTATTGGGCTGGGTGTGGACAGGTAAACCATTTCGGTATATAAACAGCCACCAAAGTCAACTCAGCCTTCTGCAAAAAATAAATAATCGAGTACTAGCTTGTCAGTCTGCTGTTAAGTTCTGCTGCATGTTCACTTGTATCGGGTGACAGGTAACAAACATTGTGTGATCCTATATGGCAGATGATGCTGACGCTCCATAGCTCTAGATGAGATAACACTAAGAACTGGCATCTGATGGTTAACAATAAAGTACATTTAAAGGAGGAATAGCGCCAAAAACAATATTCAGATGTATGATGCCACAGTGCTAGCTGAATACGTTGGTACGGCTGGCTGCATGCTAAAGTGCTTTATTTGTTAGAAAAAATAATTTAATTAGTCAAATTTTTTAGCCATGGTCGCCACCATTCTTGACGCCAGCGCTCCTGGCGGCCAAATGTCGCAACTACCAGGTATATGCAGTGTGACGTCATCTCAGGACAACGATTTTTATTACTGCGCAATTAACTCCGGTTGATATTTTGCAGTCCACACGGAACTTAGGCCTACCTTCAATCCTGTGTCGAAGCAGTTGTCCGCGAAATGCTCAGAGCACAGTATGTGGTGTTCCGTCGGCATAAAACCTTTTCTTCTCATGTTAATTAGCCACTGCTTTAGCAGCGCTGGATTCTTCAACGGGAACCTGTGGTAACTCAGCTTACGCTCCGACTCTGACTGGCCAACTGACCGATTATTACAACCGACAGCTGCACAAAGACCCGGCAATGGCATTGTGATTCTTAATACTTATTACTCTATAAATAACTTTGAAAAAATAACAACTATGCTAACGAATTCGCACCACTATACGAAAACAAATATACACAACACACTATGCAGATAAGCAGCCATGTCCTAAGATGATGTCATCAGGCCACGCGTCATGCTTCGCGCAGACCGGCCGCAAGGTGGCACAAACATCGTTTTTCGCGAATATGGCAGCGACCATGGCTCAAAAATTTGACTAATTAAATTACTTTTTCTAACACATAAAGCACTTTAGCAT
>Ga0056128_1010561_pt1 | contig 11498 bp, 4 predicted proteins | sample WorMetLIZISLAND2_FD_71113 | JGI IMG/M metagenome (GOLD analysis project Ga0056128, IMG submission 71113) | Marine gutless worms symbiont microbial communities from Max Planck institute for Marine Microbiology, Germany - Olavius geniculatus... ... | reverse complement strand
ATATAACAGAAAATTAGACAAATCAGTACGATTAAGAAAAGCCTTGAACCTAACGAGAGAGGAAAAATCAACATGGGCCGGGAGTCTATTCCAGGGGCCAACAACACGCCTAGCAAAAGAGTGATAGCGTACATTATGAGTACACTGCTCAGCTCAGGAGTTTTACTTTGAATTATATTTTAGGAAAACGCCTATTTTTTTATTTTTAATCCGCGCCCGTTTTCTGTCACTTGTGAAACACTGTTTCTGTACAACCGTGGTATTTCATCTCCATGTTTGATCCTACGGGAAATAAATATTTCGCTGGTATAGCAGCCTATACGCCATTGCGTGCATACGTGATATCCGGCATGCTCTAATGGAATCAGTTCAAATCACAGTATCCCTTGCGATCGAGGTGACCAGAGTCCACACCGATGACATTCCGTCAGACACGTAGAACATTGACCAACGCGAGAGTGAATTTAGGTCTAAACTAACTTGGTTGGAAAACTCTGAGCCTGTAGTCGCATACACGGATTGTTAATGTTTCAGAACTAGTTGTGTTACTTATAACTTTTACTTTTCCAGTTTTTGTGGTAAATAAAAATTTTTAGCAAGCCGGTAGACGAGATAGCTTGATACACTGCCAAGCTAACAAGCAGATGGACAAACATATAGCTAGAGAAACGTTGCCTGTTAAAAAGAGTCGCGTTGTATGACATATCCCAACTGAAATGGACTCTACTAGCCCACGAGTGTTTAATGGCCTATCTAGAAAAGTTCGACAACTGTAAAGATTGTAACAAAATAAAAAAAAAATTATTTGTTTAGTTTTCTAATCAATATGCATGATTAATCTATAGTTCGTTATACGAAAATTAGCATGTATATGATTGTAGTCTTTTGCATAATATTGTTGATTATTGCGTCGACTTAGCCCCTTACTCAGCTGTTAGCTTATAGCAAAGCAACGGTGGCTGTAGCAGTGATGCTTCAGTTTGTAATCATTTTTGTCGGATTTGATGTTTTTATCCAGATCAAATCATAAGATCACATTGATCCAATCAAGTTGCTTACATGAAAGTGCTTCAGCCGCAAAAAAAAATCTTCGCGGCGATACAGGTTCAATACAGGTAAGCTTATCCGCGCAAACAGGTAATCTAAGCCTCAAGACATTTTATTCATTATATCCGGCCCCTAAAAGTGGCCTAATTTACGGCTTGCGCATTCTGTCTCCTGTCTGCTGCAACCGTTAGGCCGACTTTTCTTGTTGATCTTCCGACTTTACTGATGCATCTTCTTTATAAATTGCTCGGTTTATGTTCAGTTAAAAAGATATTATTGCCCGTTTTAATTCGACGTAGGCCTAAAACACGCGTTCGAAGCATAACAGTGCGACAGTGAGAACAATAAAGCGAACTGTACCGGACGCACAAATTAATTATCGCGTCGGCTTGTCGCCCATCACGACGTCGTGTGCCCGTGAAAGCAGCTAACGGAGCGGATATTCAGGCGACACGTGCTGTAGCAGGAACGATGTCAGTCGCTGTATCCGGCGGCGCTGCCGATCACTTTCCGTCCGAGATAAACTTAGCCGCTTGATTGCGTCGACAGAGCTAACACTACCGGACGCTCGGCTGCAATTACTCGACAATAAACGTGCTCCGCACCGACCGACGATTGGCTATTAATGGCCGGTGGCGCTCCGCACATGTTGATCACGTTGTTTTTATTCGCACCACGTGTCTGCCGTGATGGCGCTGTAAAAACCAGTTAGTGTTTCATCTCGCTTGATATTCGCTCTTTCGGTGCTACTGTTACTGCCACGTTGCCATACCGTAGGCCCTACTAGCCGTCATAGCTGATTCACTGAATGATGCTATATTTGTAATATCTGATAACACGAAGGATGTTTAAGAAACTTGTTAATAATTAACAGTTTAGCGAAACTTCACGTTATGACAAAACTAATAAATTTAAGAAATTGTAATAAAGTAATACCTGTTAATCACATCCGCTAAAGAAAGAGATTGTTTTCGTCTGTCTCTTTTTCTGTCGGGTAACTCAAGTAGTTACAAACGAACTTTTATCAACAGTTTTTTCTTCAAGTTAAATTTATAGTTTAACTTATTGTTAACTGATTGTTTAATAAACGTATTTATAATGATTTTTACAGAGGTTCAGCTGATCCTGTCTGAACCTCTGAGACAGCGTTTTAAGACACCATTTGGTTTTTTGCAGGCTATAGGCCCTACTCATGTGACTTTTGACATTCATATCAAGCCAACTTACGGTAACAAACATATATAATAACGACGACAATAAGAATTGATAGGCGGAACCATTCTTACAGAGCAGGCGATTTCGTCTATTTCTACACATTTTTGTAACGTAGTCTGTCTGTCTGTCGTTGATCGTTTATCTGTCTGTCGCATTCGTGCTTTTTGCTTAAACCGTTTGACAGTTTTAGATGTTATTTGCCAGGTACATTGGTGGCGTACAGTTCTTGGCATACTGAACTGACTAATAGGCCTACCAGCATCTAGGCACTTGATAATAACCTACAGTTAAATTATGACAAATGATATTCGAAATGGTGTTCGTCAGACCAAGAAGCAAGGGATCCCAGTCCGAACCGCCATTGGTCATTTCAGGCCTAAGGCGAGTCGAGTCGATTAAAATGCTGGGAGTGACTTTCAGTCAAAAATTTTCTGGTTTACAGCATGTCGACAACCTCCTGGCTGTGTGCTCCCAGTCACCGTTTGCTCGGCGAACACCACGACAACATGGCTTACCGGACGAAGTGAAGTGTTCTGGCGATAATCATCAACCGGTTCAGTTACGCTTCTCCAGCTTAGTGGAGATTTGCCTCTGCAGACGATAAAAATCGCTTTAGAGTTTTTGTATAAAGATCAGAAAAACTCTGTTACCGAGCTAACAGTTCGGCAGCCTTCGCCAGTATTTGTAATGATGCCGATAGCAAACTTTTTCACAGGTTACCGGCAACAGTCAGCACCTGCTCGTCTGCTGCATCCGTCTGCACTTGTCTACAGTCTTAGTGACCAAAGTCACAACTTCCAACTTCCTGATCGTACATCAGTCATCAGTGACAAAAACTTTATCACGAGAATGCTCTACGCTGACAATTTGTATTAGCATGGACTATCTCATTGACTGTTAATTTGTTCCATTGTGTAACGGCGTTTTGGTCTGTTTCTTAATTAAACTTCAAATGAATGAATGAATCGATTAAACATCGTGTTAGATGGGGTCTTTGACCCCTGAGAAAAAAGTAAGATTTGGGGGTCGAACCCCCAGCAAAAACATGCAAATTGCCGGAAACCGCCAAACCGTTAGTTTTATGCTGCCACCCGGCGAATACAAATGAAGAGTTGGGTGGTCTTGCCTCGCCAATTCCGTCTTTTGCTAAATTATTTTGTTTTCAAGTCTGCATAAGCGTGCGGAAAAGTGTTAAAAAAGAAAAAAAAACAATGTCAGCGAATAACGATGAATAATACTAACAAAGCGTTTTCGTGCTAAAATTCCAACATCGCCCCAAAGTTTTTTTCTTTGTTTATGGTTGGAAATAAGAATACGGTAGCGACGTTGTGTGGCCTGCTAATTTAAAGGCGGGAGCGGCGAGGGCCATTACATTAGTATTAGCGCCGCGTCACCGCACTGACTGGCAGTGCATTCTAGGCCTAGCCGACTTGAAACGGTCGATCGCATTTGTGACAATCAATCTGACAAGAAGATACGACCGAGTGAATTACATCCGGTCCATTTCGGATTCTACGCAGCTCGTCGTCAGTACCGTACTGAAATCATCTGCATACGTTAAGTGCCATATCGTATTTTTCTATTACAGCACACGGGGAAGATCTGCACCGATCCCCGTTTGGGTACAATAAGCCCGAGCAGATTTCGCAGCGGAGTTTTAAATTTTGACCTCACCTTCTGAGGCTGGCCGTTGAGCCAAGCGCACTTTGAATTGTGCCAAAATTTCATATTCGCTATTTAGCAGAGTTGTTGGATTTTTTGACAATGTGTTCTAGTGAATGTGATATTCCGTGATGATGAAAAATACGATTTTTGCATTTTTTTGTTTTTTTTTCTAAACGCATGTTTATAATAAAAGGGTATTTTATCTACATTTAAACTGAACACTTTACTTTGTACAAGACAAAACAATTTAGGCTGTCGGTATTTTGCTACACAAAAAGCGTTCTATGATACTGAAAAGTGTCGAACTTATTTTTAGCCGGGCTCGGTCCTGGCTCCACTAAAAAAGCTCACGGACTACTCAAAAAAAGGAGAAACCCATTCCCCATTCTTCTCCCGTTTGACGATTTCGGCGTCCCGCTTTCGACGCCTGCGACGCCTCGTTTTCCCCTCTCCTGGAAATCTGCTGCGGACGCTTATTCGCTCGTGCTTAAGCGATAAAATCCGCCGATAGGTCATAGTTTCTGTGTTTTTTGTTTCACCACATTGCTTTTTATTCTTATTGAGAATTACTGAGAACTGAGTTTATTAGAACACACTTGCAGCTCGAAAGCTGAAAAATACAACAATATATGTAACGAAATATACAAAAGATGCAAAAATGTCAGAAAAAGTAATATGTTGACAGAAAAAAATAGAAACACAAACAACAACAACAACAACAATAGTTCCAGTAGTGAAGTGGAGTGATATAAACTATTTGGTTGTCGTAGAAATGATCACTCCCAAAAACTTCCCCCAGACACCACAAACCCATATAGACCAATCATGCCAGGTGGGTGGCGGGAGAAGTAAAGCGTTAATAATAATAATAATTGTTATTATTATTATTTATTGAACACGCCACATGGCGTTATGGATAGGGTCGGGTCGGGTTCCGATAACCAGTCACGTGACCAGTATTGTGCTCACAGCTGAGCTGGTACTCGATTCAATAGCCACCCGCCACGAGCGCGCCCAAGCGAACACGGAACGAACCAGGGGCGATAAATTAGATGCACAAGCAACCGTAGTAACGATTGCTTACTGGGTGGGGTATATAGCCGAGCGTGTTTGGAAAAAGACGATTAGAGGAACCGTATGCAAATATATAGCCTTCGATACTTACTCAGCCCAGTGGTCCATTCTTCACGTTGGTACAATGACAAAAACTGGCGGAGATATATGGACTTGTTTTCTTGTGTCTGGCGGTAGACGTTAACCGTCCGGATAATGTCATAGATCAAGAATTTATGTTTAAATAGTAATTTTTACACTTTTTATTTTCGTATGCCGAAAAAAGTTTAGACCTTGAGAAAGAGTTTAGTTATCGGCAATAAACCCAGCTTATCGAGCCAGCTTCGTCTTGTTTACAAATCGGGTATTACTGTCGATAACCCATGCATGCACCGGGGAGGTCGAGCGTGACCAAACGGACGACAGTGTAATACCCTGTTTACACGATCGAGCAAACATCGAGCTGCCTCGTCCAGCTAACATATAGCCAGCTCGTCGAGCCAGCTTGATCGTGTAGACAGGGTGTAAGCCACGCGTCCGACCGTAGACCAGCGTGGAATAAGTCTTGGTTAAACAGCTATTTACACCGTGTCTCAAAAATAGTCAATTTTTTGGCATAACTTTGTCAAATTTTTAGCAATTTTGACATTTTTGGCACAAAAATGGCCAAGACAATATTATTGTGTACGGTGCATTCATTTACCATTTCACCTAATTTATGTCAACGCACTACCGTGTGAAACACAGATGTTCCAACTTGTTACATTACATGGCATCATCAATTCGACGGAGGGTGCAACGTGGTTTAATAATTTTGAAGTATTAAATAATTTATGCTGAAAACAGCAGACAACAAATTAGCTAGCTGATAAGTTTAAAACACGTCTAATCGATGAATGAATGCATTTGATCAGTCGATCGTTGATTCTGATATCAGCCATTGGCGTTGCATCTAAGCTATTGCGTCTTTGTTCGCGGAGCACACTTTGACATAAATTCTAATTTGCAACTAAGTTATTACAGCGTTTATTTGAGACAACATCTCAGCATTATGCAACAATTTGCAGCATCTATGTTTCACTTACTGTAGTAGTGCATTGACATAAATTAGGTGAGGTAGAAAATGAGTGCACTTTACATAATTTCGTCGTCTTAGCCGTCAGCATGCCAAAAATTATTAAATTTCGTAAAAAGTTGACAAATTTATGACATAAACAATGTTGACTGTTTTTTTTTCCGAGACGCGGTGTAAAGTGTACCTAAGTTCGTTTAACATTCATTATTTTATCCCACTTCACACGCCATCATTCTGCTGAGACGCCAGGTCGAACCAACTCATGTGTTGGAACTACAATAATAACTAGCAGCGATCAAAGGTCTCAAATGTCTGCGAAGAATAGCGCTGCCACCTGGCGAATACAAAGAGAGCTATTTATACAGGTGTTATCTCCTGGCGGTAAAAAGACTGGAAAATGATTTAATGTTGACAAACAAATCCGCACAAATTTCAATCGCTCTTCCCTTGGGCCGTATCAAGCTTTTTCACTAATTTTTACTAGATTTTGTTCATATTTTATTTTTTTCCACAAATTGCGACCATCAAAATAATGTGCGTGGAAAAACTGGATTTAAATAATGTAGGCTAGAAATCGATGCGTAGCAAATAAAAATTATGACCACAAAGCGTTTTCGTGCGAAAATTCTAGCATTACCGGTACCCAAAAAGTTTTTTTTTTGTTTCTTTGTTGGAATTCAGAATATGGAAGCGAGTTCTGAAATTTAAAGCCGAGAACTATGACAGTAGGCCTACCTTGTAAGTGTATTCATATAGCATGCGCATATGATAAAGATCTTTTTACCCAAGTGAGAAGCTTTGCTGAGTGGTGATTTAGTACGTGGGCGGTTACGTACATTCCATTTTGATCTGGTACGGCGATGTGTGGTCTTTAATGTTCTGTAAAACAGTAACATTTCTGGCCGCGTGTCGAGCGAACAATAATATTATATCGAGTGCGAAATATTTGCTTATAGGTACTATGTTACAGAGCCGGGAATTGGCCGAGTACGGTTGATTCTGTTTTTATCTGGGTTTGCACGCGATTGGTCAGGGTTAAGCGGCTTCTGAGTAGCTTATAGTGCAAAACGATCAGTGCGCAGAACGTCACAAGAATAGCAATAGACCCCTTAGTTATGTGAACAGGCTCAAGCGCTACCGCCGTTGTTGTTTAGAGTTAATTCGCAAAATGTCAATTTTCGATGAAAAAGTATTATATGGCGACCATCACGCTAAAGAAAGAAAAAAAGAAAACCTTACAATGTGACATCCTATAATCTATGGGTGGCCTATAACAAAGTTTTGGATTTGATTACATATCGATTTGGATCACGATCCGCAGTCAGATGCGATTCGGTAAATGAAATGTCTACGAGCGCTTGAATTAATTCTAGCTGAATTAATGCATTACTCTCGTGTTTTTATATTGATGTTGACAATAATTGTAATAGTGGTTGTGCGATAGCTAGAAGAAACATTGAAAATTTGACGCATGGAGTTAAAGAATATTAGCTTGAGAATCGAGTATAAACAGTTAAGTAGTCCGTGAAGCTATCCGAAATGTTTGTACCAAGAGTGTTTGTGGCAATTTTTAAGACCATCCTAGTTTCTTACCGCACCCTTTGCGCCTTAGATTCAATTGGTTTCCTGTTGACATTATGCGTCATATTTTGTTGTGCGCAAAAATCATTCCTGTGCTCCCTTGCCGTTCGTCTCTAATAACAATTTCCGTCTTTAATTTTTTTTACTGAACCCTCAAAATATTTTAGCATTTTTGTGTCTGTTTGCAAAGTTTTGATGAAAAAACTGTTTGCTAATAGTCTGTTACGTTGCAGTAATTCTACCTAAGTTTTTATTGTTACTATTTAGAGTATCGCCGTTTCTATTTATCGTTGTCTAATACGTGACAATGTGACGTCATAGGACAAAAATAAAAATAAATTATTTTTTTGTCCCCCGTTCCTACTGTTCACCAGACTGCAACCGGAAGCACGAAAATTTTTATTTTATGCTTTACTTTATTAATTGATGAATTAATTCTTTGTCGTACTATGGGCTTGTTTGTTTTCGTGTAGAACTCTAATGCACACAACCGGCGCTCATCGTACTCGAAGTCGTACCTCTGCAGATGCTTATTCGTTCAGCTTAAGATAATATATTTCGCCTCAAATCATCCAGGTCGAAAAGCTGACTGACCTATTGCGGCACTTAACTGCCGGCATGCGTAGGCCGTGGGCGGGGCGGCTGTCCGAATCCGTCATAATAAAATTCACGGCAGGCACTATTCAAGCGTGCAATATGTAGGGGACGGTAGTACGGTGCTTAACCCGCACGGTTAGCTGCCGCAGCGGCAGGTCACGCATGGAAATGCGTAAATGTACATCTTCAGCAGTGATATTTTCGTTTATCATCGTAATAAGTGTCATTCTAGTGTTAATCAAAAAAAACATTTAGGAATAAAATCGAACCGTTAAAACGCGTTTTCATGTGGAAAAACATTTAAAAACAATTGTAGACGTTGAATAAAACCGTGAGCCGGGTTCATCTTGACGTATCGACTAGATACACTATTTCAGCTGTGTGTTTTTTAAAATACTTATCACTTTTTATCATCATAATAGAATTTAAATAAGAATTATATTTAAAAACAAAAATTTGTTATTTTATCCGTATTAAAAAATTTGCATGGTAGGCCTATTTCTGCAGATTGTAATCACATTTTATTATTTTATGCATGCTCTTGTGTAAGGGCCTAGGTCTAGACTTTTCTTTTATGTTAGCCGTAAGTTGTTGATTACTAAAGATTTTTTATGTCTGCACTTTGTGTGCTTTTGTAGCATCATTTTCAAGCATTTTTAAAAGCTAGAATTGTTTCGGCGACGTGTTTGACGTTTCTCTATCGATTCGTTTTTTTTGTTTTATTGGCAAGTCTTACGTTTCCGCTTCCGTGCACAGCGAATGAAGATAAATACCGTATATTCGTGTCTTATCAGACTCGTTACGCCGACGCAGACACTTGTACGAGTGGACGTGCCAGCGATCACTGTAAAGCACCTCGCCGATGCTGCGCTGCTGGCGAAGAGATGCGTCTTCACTGTAGAAATTCTAGTCGGACAGCATGCGTGATGGTTTTTGTTGTTTCTATAGACGCAGATACCTTGGATGGTAGGACGGTGTTGTGGAGTGCACAGACGGCGTCAGTAAGCAAACAGTAGCATAGGCCCTATAACGCTTTTATAACCCATGTTGCTCAGGTTTTGTTAATTAATTATAGGCCTAAACAGTAAACTTAAATTTTACACCAGTATGAATTTATTGTTGTAAACGGCCAAAATACGACTTTTGCATTTCACAAGGTAATGTGGTAACAGTATTAAAGTAAGGTAGGCAGAACTGTAGGCATTTACGTCTAGTTTCTTTCTGATGTTGCGTACCAAAAATTATTAAAATCGGCCAACGTTTCACGGAGTTATTCAAATAACACTGGCACAGTTTTTCGAAACACGATGTAGAAATGTGCTGATGTTGTGAAAACAGATTTGGTTGCAGCAATGTGAACGCCGGTGTCAACATTTTGATAATTCTCGTCAGCGGAATATTCGGTTTCAATGTCTACCTTTACTACAAAAAACCCCGCCGCGCAAGGAACCACCAAAGTGTTCGTATACGTGGTGACATAATACCACCCAAAACGTCATACAATCGTTTTTTTTGCTTCTGCATGGACGTGTTTTAGTGACAAGCGTCTGCCAGGCGCGTGGAACAGATGGTAGCCGATTGTTACGCACACTGCATGGGCCCTATAAGTAAGTAACGTAACAGCGAAACTTCGCATAGATTACTGATTAATGCTGCGTGGGCGTGCGCAAGGGATTGTACCTCTAAACACCATGTAGAGGAAAACGTAAGAAATATAGCGTAATGCTGTGCTAATTTGTAACTAAGATATTGACACACAACGACAAAAAAATGCGAAGAAATGCATTTCAATCAAACCTAGTAAAAGTCAGCCAAGTAAAATTTGCATTGCGTATAATACAGTGTCTGTCTGTTTACGGCTTCTCTTTTTGCACGTAGGCCTTAGTAGTCCATGCTGTTTTGTTTTTAAAATGGTCCATACGTTTTTTTTTGGTTTGCAAGTAGTTTTCATTTCTTTAGTTCGACTGTTACTGGCCGTGACGCAAATTATGGTCCCAGCATTTTTTTCTGTTTTTGTTTCATCGTTGTGAACAGCGGTTTTTCTTTTTTGCACGAGTTTTGGTAGTTTGTTTTTTTGTCATTAATTACTTTGCGCGTAAACGATGACAATATGGTTGTCAACATCATCGCTATGTTTTTTTCTTCTTTTTTTAACACGATAGCAAATATACTGCTGCACTTAGCTTAATAAATTTTTGCATGAACGTGTACTTTAACAGCTTTTAGAAGCCTATTGAATATTAAGATCATATGTCAAAGGTCAAGGTATTTTGTTGCGTTCTTGTGCATGCTGTGGTTAATCGCGGGCAGTACTTCGTTTTGAGCAAGACTTGACACGTTTGATTTGAGTTCAAAAATAACTGACCATTAAACTTTAGTATTGTTCAGTTGAATACAGTAATTGTCAAGGTCAATTGCACACGCGGGATGGAATAAAATAAAACGGACCACAAACAACTGGAAACGGTCGTTGTCAAGCCTATTCGCTGTTTATCGCAGAGCGGAACTCGGCGCCACAAACTGGCGGAGAAGTTGTGTTTTATTGCAGACGTTCGCGCGTGCTGCAATAAAAGCACCAGAATAAAACAAACGATTTGTTTATATTTTGTTTTATAGTCGTTTTATTACACGTTGGCGGTCTGCGAGTCGATAAAAAATTGCACGCAGTCGACGGCGACCGTTTTAGGCTGTTTTATGTTATTTTATCGCTCCGGCGCGATTGCCTTAAAGCGTGGGACCTGCGATCGAGAGGTTTTGGGTTCGATTTCCAGCTGTTCTGCCGGCAAAGCGTGGTTCCCGGTTAACGCAACGCATGAAACGTACGCAACCCACGCAAAAAGTACGCAAGCAAGTACGCAATAAGCGTAAAGAAAGCAACTCACGCGTACGTTAAGTAGTGCGTTGCGGTGACGTACGCGTCTACGAGCAAATCATTTGTACGCACACGCAAACGCCCACACGAAGTGTGCGAGGAAGTTGAGTGAGTGAGTAGTTTCGTAACGGCACATCAGCACAAAATAGGCCATTCAGTGCCATACATGGTTAAAATTAATTAAAAAGCATTTAATATATGAATTAAAAGCAAAGTTAAAATACTTGTTAAGATCAAGGCTATTAAGCTAATGTAAAAACAACACAAATAGGCTGGTGGCGTGGCGTAGTTGGTAACGCGTTTCGGCTGAAACGAAGTTACTTTACGCCGGGCCCGGTTAGTACTGCGATGGGTGACTGCCTGCGGGCAGGTAAACCATCTCGGTGCGAAGCC
>Ga0056128_1010560_pt1 | contig 11499 bp, 5 predicted proteins | sample WorMetLIZISLAND2_FD_71113 | JGI IMG/M metagenome (GOLD analysis project Ga0056128, IMG submission 71113) | Marine gutless worms symbiont microbial communities from Max Planck institute for Marine Microbiology, Germany - Olavius geniculatus... ... | reverse complement strand
ATCCTGCTTGTTCGTCCGCCATGTGTTCTTCTATCTGTGACCTCAGTCTTTCTGTTAGGATCATCATTAACACTTTGCCGAGATGGCTTGTCAAGGCAATCGTTCTGTAGTTGCTGCATTTCATAGCACTGCCTTTCTTATGTAGCAGAACTAGAACTGACTTTTTCCATTCTGTAGGCACGATACCCATCTCCCACGCTTCGTTACACAGCTGATGTATTTCTTCAATCAAGTGTGGTCCGCCGTGTTTGATCATTTCGCCTGTTATCCCGTCATTTCCTGGACCGGCAAAAAACACGGTTTTCGTAGGTTGTCATCTGCAGCTGACCACAACTTGCAGATTGCAGATGTCCGAGGCCGTCAATGCTGGCGACTGACTGGCAGAGATCGATCAAGTATCCAGAATGCACCACGAGCCATTTGTCTGCCTGGATCTGGGCAGAAGGAGGGGAACATAAGAGAAAACTTGAGTCCGGTTTCGATTGTAGATTTGCAGGATAGAAACGACTGCTCTGTGTCAGCGCGCAGTTGACTAATAGTCTGCAGGCGCAGTGGTTTGAAAGCGTGAGGGTTAGGCCTAGTGGCAGGTTGCAGCTTAACAACAAAATTAGCCGTAGCAGAAGTCTTTCTCTCTTTCTCTAGTTCAGGTGAGGGGTCAGCAACACAGGTTTTTCCATTTTCAGTTGAATGTTGAATGTTGCTGTGCTGTGATGTGTTAGATCCGTACTACAACGTGCCGCTGGAGAAGGTGAGGACCATTTTGACTCAGAACAAGAACTACGTCAAACAGCTTTGCTGCTGGACTTCCAGCTTCATTGTGAGTTCGTTCTAGTCATTTGTACAAGCCGCTATGTATTTGCCCGTCCATCACATAATGACATTATTCTCTATAAATTACCACACATGAAGTCATCAAAAATCATCATCATCATCATCACGACCAGAAGCGTTCAGCCGTAGCATTCCGCCGTTGCAATTTGTCAAAAATGACGATTAATAATATATGAAATTCTGCGCAAAGTTGATGTAATGGAACTGAAGCTTAATAGTATACTGCCAGTCTGCGACAGATGAAAAACATCACAGCACGTGGCAGTGTGTTTTCAGTTAGGCTTATGTAGCTTGCAGGGGCATGAGGCGTAGTGCCATCTGTCGGGACAGTCTGACCTGAGTGAAAATGATAGCAAATCCTCCAACAGAACTATATGAAAAGAGAAACTGACTGAAGTTTAAAAACGACAATTTATTGTCCGATCAACAAAGTTGCTCTACGCCAAGCCGGGTTAGTACTTGGATGGGCAGGTAACCAACGGGCAGGTAAATCTTCTCGGTGTGTAACTGGCCGCCTAGGTCAACTCAGCCTTCCATCCTTTCAGGGTAGGTAAATCGAGTAGGCTACCGGCCCGTCTGGCTGGGGTTATGGTGCGATGCGTTCAACTGTGTCGGGTGGCAGGTAACACTGACCCAACAAGTCGAAAACATTGAAGCTATGTTTGTCTGTTATGGTTTATTATGGTTTGTATAAGATTAAGCTGTCTTCTGATACTCAGTATAAAATCATCATACATTTGCTTTTCTTACTTAATTACTTAGTGTTCTTGGCCTTTATTTTGACCTCAGAGGTCACTGGCTTTGCCTTTGTCTTGAAAATGTTGGCCTCAGTTTCATCAGATGGAAAAACTCAGATGTTACTACAAAGGCTCTTTAAATAATTAATTAATTTAAATAGCTTTCTGTGTTGTATATATTGTTTAAAAACCAGTCCATGCCATTACCAGAACTTTTGTGTTTTTTGTTTCACTTTCATGTCATACTTTGGCCTTTGATGGTTGAAGTTGGGTTGGTGGCTTGGCGTAATGGTAATGCGTTTCGTCCAATGAACAAAGTTACTCTACGCCGGGCCAGGTTAATACTTTGATGGATGACCGTCTTCGGGCTGGTAAACCATTTTGGTATGTAACCAGCCACCTAGGTCAAATCAGCCTTCCATCCCTCCGTGGTAGGTAAATCGAGTACCAACCTATTTGGTTGGGGTTAAGGCGAGGTGCATTCACCTGTGTTGGGTGGCAGGTGATCTCATATGGCAGGTGACGCTCTGTAGCTCTGAGATGGGGTTTCAGTAAGAGCTGTACCACCACCTTTAACCTTTAACCACCTTTTAAAGCCAACTTACTTTCTTCATTTTTTTGTTTGTAAGTCATCGTTAGTATGTGCGTCAGTTTGGTGAACTCTTCAAACGTTCTGTAGTAATAGTTTTCTAGCAAATGTTATGTTCTTGGAATGTTTTGTATTCTTTTGTTGTTCGTCTGTCGTATTTAATATTCATAGATACTTACGTGTGTTCATTTTGCTGCTTGGCCATCTGGCATTTTTTTGATCCTTTTCTATTTTCAGGAATGTGTGGAGAAATTTACCCAGTGTGAAGTTGAGCTGGCGTCGGATATGACTAACATTGACAGGGTTTGTCTAGAGTTGGATTTTATTTTGTTTTTTGACTTCTTCACTTTTCATTATTTTAACAATCTGAAATGTAAATTTTCTGCCTGTTAGTGCCTTACCTTACCTTCAAGGTGGGCACTACTGAGAACGTATCAGTTTGGCCCAATGTGCATCCCTGAAAGTAACCAAAGGTTACAGTAAATGGCTTTGCAGCCGTGAACGGCCGTGGAGCCAACGGCTGTGAAGCCGAGATTGGCATTAAGCTGAAGATTAGCCAGTACGTTAGCACCATACCTGTGTAGCGTAGCTGGTCAGTGTCAGCAGTGGCCACCGCAGTGCATCATTTCAGTTGTTAATCACTACAAGCCAATTAGCCAGACTTTCAGTACTGAAGTTTTTAGCACTTCCTGTTGAAAATGTGTTGTACGGCTAAAAAGTTGGTGCGAGATGGGTGTGGGCATAGTCAGATTTTGTCGACGTTCGGCCAACTTGGTTTTTTCATTTTCAGACTCCACAGTTTTGTGGTGATTCGCTTACTACAATTTCCACAATGCATTGGTACTACAGGTGTTCCTGTTGCGTTTCGAATGATTTTAATGTATTTATCGCAACGGTGATCGCCATATCATAATTCCCATCATTGCCCATAATGCATCTGAAACGGAACTTGAACCCCTGTGCTGACTGATGCATTGTGGGAATTGTGATAACCCGAATAGCAGTTTATTGTTGGCGTGGCATCGCAGTAGTGTGTTGAGTCGTGGTGGTATAAGTAAGTAAGTACAATGCCTATTTTTAAATTAAATTAACCTCTAATAGTATGTCTGTTAGCTGCAAACCTTGGGTTTAATTGTTCGTTAATGCGGGCAATGGATGCCAAGTACTGGACTTTACCTTTTAACAAATTCACTCTATGGTGGGCGTGGTTACTACTTGGATGGGAGACTATCTATGGGCAAGTAAACCATCTTGGTACGAAGCCAACCAGCTAGGTCAACTCAGCCTTCTACTCTTCGTTGGATGGCAAATGAGTATTAGCTTTCGGCTGGGTAGTAGTAAATGGCGATGTTGAGTGTAGTGCTGTAGCTGCTGCTTATAGGTGGATCTGAGGTTCAAGTCCATTGGCCTGCTCCAAGAGCTCCTCAGATGCCTGCTCCAGCTGTGTTTTGACCAGATCTGTTGCAGCCTTTCCTGCCCCATGGATAACTACGTCTGTGGTTGTGAATGTGCAGGCTGTGGATGGTGTGATGGCTGAAGCGGTTACAAGTTGTGTTCATTTCTACGGCTGCGTTTATGACAGCAGGACCCTGGCAGTGCTGGAGCAGGTCAACAGGGACAATGCAGTGGTTAGTTAATTTGTCTGATCACGATCTCTTTCATTTATTTTTTGGCTCACCCTTTTGAGACCATTTTGCTCTAAGCTGTTTTGAAGCTGGACCTCAACTCATCTCGTCCAGCACTGCCCATTTTTCTGCTAAAGGTCCAACCGAGCTCAGCTCATTTTTCTTAGCTTTCTTCCATTACTGTTTAGTTTAAATAAGGAATTCTGCAGCTGATGGTTGGTGCGTGCAACAAACTATCTTTATACTGTTGTCTGTTTGGTTAATATCCACTTTGGTCAGAGTTGCAGTATTTGAAAGTTTCGATGTCTGATCAGGTCAGCTCAGCAGAATGAAAGCATGTCGGCTTCCATGACGATCTCTGCTTTTTAGTTCTGAGTGTGTTGCTTTAAATAGTTTGATTGGCAAATTTTTCTAAGGACTTACTTCTTTAGTGAGCCACTGAGCCCATGTGCCCAAAAGGAGAGATAAAAAAAGTCCAGTACAGGTTTTTTTCTTGAAGTTTTTTTTTGGTTTTTAAGTTTGTTTTGGTCTTAGGGTAATAATGGGGCATATATCTTAAGACCGAGGAAGAACATTCTATACACCTTTTTCACCTTACATGTTTCTGTTGGGTGAACGATAGGATGTTGAAACAAATATACCAAATTAAATTTGATTTGTATTATTTTGTATTGTTATCAACACTCGGCCTTAGAGATGCGTCACTAAGGCGCTGGCCAATTATTGCTGTCTAACAATTGGCCGATCACTGATTATTATCACAGTCACGAAAAATGTCTACTGAGCTAACTGAAGAAGCGTTTTTGGTCCTTGTGACCTTAACTTTGGCGCTTGAGCTCCAAAAATTATGGGATTCTTAAGGTGATTACTATCGAATATAAACTTTCGTTGAAATCAGACTCATCCTTCAAGAGTTATCGTGTCATGCAGAAAAGCGCTACAGATGCAAAAAGGTGACACGACACGAGTGAATGGTAAAAATTATCCGTACCTTTACTTAAAACAGCAATCAGCTGATATTGGCGTATTGATTGGCTGATATCGATTATTGGCCGATTATCAGTGCATTCCTACTTAGTCTAGCATCTACCAATCATTATCGTTGATTGTTTTCTTCTTTTTTTTCGATAGTGCACAATCTGTAAGAGTTGAGGAATGTCGTGGTTGTTATTGCAGAGTTTTCTGCTGACTGACGAAGAGGCTCGTCTGGTATCAATCTACCACGCAGTCGCTCATCTGCCGTTCACGCTGATGACTGAGTCTGCTGCAAAGGTAACTTCCTCACGTTATTTCGCGTTTCTTGTCATACGTCGTGACTGTCTGCTCTTACAAACAAACTAGAAGCTGCTTGTGGCAGTAAATATCTCCGCCAAATGAATTTCTACAAAGTAGCAATTTAATTGCATTTTGTGAAAGTTGAAATTTGAGTAAAATTTTTCTTCCCTAATGCTGTGTTACTGCTGGTGTTGTGACAGACAACAGACGGTCTGCTGGTGATGTAAGGTCGTCATTGCTATTGTGATGTCACACTAGCAATGACATCATGTAGTGAGTATTGGGAATTACCCATGTGCCTTCGGCACCTTTCGTATCTTACCTTACCTTCAGGGTGGGCAGGCTCTTGCACCTGCCCAGCGCTGAGGCCGTATCAGTTCGGCCCAATGCACTTCTGCTAATGTAACCATAAAGTTACAGGTAACGACCGTGAAGCCGTGAACGGCTGTGAAGCTGACTTGGTGTAAAAGCCAAGAATTTATCAGTGAATGAGCACAGGTAATGAATCTGCTTGTTTATTGTCGGCTTTTAGTTGGCTCCTACCCTCCAGATTGTAAAAATCTCTTAGGTCATCCATTCGGAGCAGAAGCCGCACTACCGCATCGAGGTGGCCGATCACGGTGGCACATTGCGCTATATTTCTGTGTCTTGCATCATCTAATCTTCACTGTTGATATCAGTCACTGTGTGTTGACATTGTCTGGCTTAGGTGTCGGAGCTGAAGTCAGCAGCAGCAGCCTGTGGCATGACCGACGGTGATGTCCTGGACAACTGTCTGCACAATCAGGCCTGGATGAAATACGTATGCAACTTCCATTGTCTGTCTGTGTACACGTATGTTTGTGCACCGTAGTGGTTGAGCGCTGAACTTAGGATCACATGATCATAGGTTCAACTGCCCATCCAGTCACTGTCAAGTACCATCGTGGTGTTGAACTAGTTGTCCATTCAGGTCAACTTCGGCTTCCATTTTTCCCTGAAGTAAATTTGAGTACCGTTCTGTCTGGCTGGGGGAGTTTAAGGTTAACAAGAAGCCCAGCTGTCACTAGGGTGGGGCCGACCATACTGGTTGTCACTGATGTTGAAGGCCATCCAAGGTCATTGGTTTTTGTGTCATCTGAAAGGGCGTATGCCACTTCCTATTGGTCACCAATAGCAATGTAGGCCCTATCTTGCACTGTTTTGTTGCAATAGCACATAACAACCTTCAGTGTCATTCATTTTGTCGATTTATATGTTATTTGAAAGCCGGTATGAGACTTTCTATTAGTGATCAATAGCAACGTACACCATATCTTGCACTGTTTAGCCACAATATGTGCGTGACGGACAGATGGACGGACAGATGACAATGCCGACAAAGGGTCGACTGTTAAGTTTGCAGCTTAGCGGTAGGCCAAAATGTTACTGTTTCACAGGATTTAAAAAAACCCGGGTTTTTTCAAAAAGACCCGGGTTTTTTTAAAAATCCCAACTTAGTGGATTTGGGGGACGTTTTATTGCATTTTGAGGGGTTTAAAAATATGCCGGACCAACGGGTTTTGGAGGTTTATGAATAATATAATATATTATACATATTATATATTAAGATGCACAAGGTCGGTGTAAACACCGAATCTGAGGCGCCGACCGTCATTACTGTAAAGTAAAGCGGACATATTTTTGAGGTGGATTTTTAGGTGGGTTTTTTTCTGTAGGTTTACCCAAAAAAAAACACCGGGTTTTTTAAAGTATGTACCCGGGTGTCTGAACCCTGCTGTTTCAGCAAGAATTTTTATTTCAAAATTTGTAATTATTTTACGGTTTTATTTGAGCCTTAAGGCACTTACTGTACACCACTGGTCATTCTTTGTTTGACGTAAGTGGTTGTCTTGTGCTGGTTGATTGGTGTGTTTGTGTGTTAGATGCTGAGTCGTCTGACTGAAGTGCTGTGTCAAGTGGAGCATCTAATGTCATCAGCCACGGCCTCGTCGTGATGTCCCCACGTCAACCCTCCGCTGTCTCGGTCCACGCTGACCGAATGATGCTGTCGACTAAATCAACCGTCTTTTGACTGAACAGCGCTCTGATGGTTTGACGGTCTGCGCTTGCGTGTGCCAGTTATCAACTAGCAGGCTTCACATTTTCCCCGGAACAACCCACTGTAGACTTAGATGTCAAGTTAGGAACTAATTTTCAGAAATCATCTTAAACAAATTTGCAACAATCAGATTCAGATGTTGGGATATTTTCCCTAATGCTCTGCTGCAAATCTAATTTTGCATTCTTGTGCTACTGATAAACGAAACATTAGCAACCAAATGACGGAACTGCAATCATCTTTCATGTCATTTCGTGCTCTGAAGTTTTTACCCTGCGAGTGCTGAGTTGTATTTCCATAGTTATTCCAAATTATCGATGCAAATATTATCAGCTCAAAAGTGTTTACTGTTAATCATTTTTCTGTCTGCATGACATTATTTTTTTCCTCAGGCTAAATCTGAAAATTTACTTCATAAATTTGTAAACACCGTGCACCTATTTTGTAATTAGCTTCTCGTGTACATAATCGCCAACGTCACTGACGATGTCAGGAATTGGGTTTTTAAGGCTTGACTCTGCATTTCAGAGGGCACAGTGTCATTCAGCACAGGAAGTGAGTCATGCAGTCTACTTACTGTATCCGTGACACAAATTAGTCTTTGATTCTACGTTTGTCATGGATGCAGTAAGTAGAGCATGCGACTAATTTACTGTGACGATTGACAGTGGACTCTTTTTTGCTGCTGCATTTAATATTTCATCTGCAACAACGATTATGTGTGACTACCCATAGTGCTTAGGTAATACGACGTGTGTGCTGTAAATTAGACCTGGCAGTCGCTCGCTCAAACCTTTGCGGCTTGGCTAGCCGGCTCAAGCCGCAAAATGCGGCTCGTACTTTGAAGCATGATTACTATGCCAGCAACCCCGTTCCCGAACGTATAAGAGGTGTGGAATTGTGGATACCGTATATAACCCAATAGCATGACCGATAGCAGATTTGCAACTTTGCTATTTTTAAGTAGGCAAGCTTCGCCATTTAATGTTAGTGTAAAAATTACAAAAATTTTATGACATTCACAAGCTCAACAGCGCATTAGCCTACCAGTATTTTACTAGCGGACTTTCCTAGTTGTCGTCACAAATCGTAAAATTTCTGACATTAGGCTTTAGGCTATATAAACCGCTAAGACAAAAACCATGCTACTAATTAGATCAGCCAGCCTAACTCTTAAATCAGTGATCTTGCATCGTTACTGAACTTAAACACAAAATTTCATAGGACTAGTGTTTAAGTATCATAGACCTGTAGGCCTATGCGATGCTCATCAATCGCGCCGCACCGTCTGAAGGCATGGTTGGTAATATCGTCAGATCGTGAATTTTCACCCTGTCTGCTTTCGTGCATGACAACTAGTACGATTGTGAGCTGATTATTGTTATTTAATCGGAAAAAAATTACCGTAGTTGTTATGCACAAAGCAGACACGATTGAGACGGTGCAGTGAAATTGCCGAGCATCGCAAATTTTTGACAAGGCCAGCGACAAAGAACATGCTCTCGACTGGTGCAGAAGACGTGCTTATGTTAAATAAATGTTCACAATATGGCTTAGATTCGGATATGTGTGGGCAGGACATCTCCAGTAGAGTATAGCTGACATCTTTTCGTTTTCCGTGAGCACTGCTGGGCCTCAAGCTGCCACTTCTTGCATGATGCAAAAGGTGATACTATCTTCGTTTTTGCTACTGTTAGTGGAACCATCTCCATTGCCGTGGTCATACTCCAGATTCTCCAGTAGTCGCAGTTTCTTGTTCGCAGGTTCCAGACATACTGATGACGATGGTGTCACTTGCGCATTTGCTCATACTGTCATAGTTGCTAAGTTGTCAGATGTGATTTCACCGAAATGTCCACCCAACAGCAGCAAAATGCTCGCAGATAGGCCTAATGGATAGAGTGCAGAAGCAAATGCTCTTGCGGCTTGGCTCGGCTTGAACATTTTGCGGCTGAGCTTTTGCGGCTTCAGCTGCCAGGTCTGCTTGTAAATTCTGTGTCGGTCTCTGCATGCCATAGTTATTGAAGCAACGTCTACATTGGCCTGACGCATTTTATTGTGACAAATGTTTTTTGTTTTGTTTTTGGTGTGGTTGGATGTTGGCCTTTGTCAGGCGACCGTAAAGTGTACAGTTTTGCCAGAAACATGTAGCATATTTGTGTCAGTTTGCCGTAGTTCGTCCTATCATGTTACTGGTACTGTCTGACTGAATGGTGTCTGGAAGCTGCAACTTTTCTGCGACTGAAACTGTAGCTTGTCAGTCTACAAACTAAATGTGTTGAGCTGGGCGTTAAACTTCTACGCACTAATTCTGGTGAATTGTCATCTGCTGATGTGTATTTTGTGAACAAATATTCTGCTTGGTCGGTTGTTATGATATGCTATCTAGTTCATTTTAGTTATTTCGGCTTTTATTTTCTTCTCGCTACGTTGTTTCGTCTCGATTTGGTAGCGCTGAAGGTGGAGATGCACCTTTACTGTGTGGCTCTGAGAACATAAATATCACTATGCCAATGTCACAGCATCGTTCTCATGCCTCCTGGAAAGTCCTAGAACTCCTAGAATTTTTATCAACAAAAGTTTGGGAACCCTGAATGTGTCCCTATCAGTAAGTTGATGTCTGAATTTTTGCCCTTGGCTTGCTTCGGGTTGGTAGACCTTCATGGCGTGACTGCTAAATGTGTTCTTGGCTCTTCGTCCGTTAGATGTTAGAAATTCTGACACTGCTGGTGTGTGCATCAGTCACTAGTTGTGATTTATATTCTTAGAGGAAACTTAACACATTACACATTATGTTACACAGTTGGAAGTTGTTCATAGATTTGTTGGCAGTAGGCAGTTGTGCAGTATTCAAAAGTACTGTTTAACATTGTGAGGCTTGTATGTCAAAACCTGGTGCCTAATTTACAAAACCTTGTAAAATGTTTGTAAAATCTACGCATCTTCATCGGAAATGAACAAATTACAATCTTGGGAGTTTTTTCATAGAATTCTGTATTGTAATTTTCAAAACCATTGGATTTGGTTAAATGGTATAGTAACATTGTCATAAGTTTATTTCACGAAGTTTTGCAAATTAGGCCCCTGTACCCTAAGTACAGTACATTGTTGCTACAGCTCGATGTCATATTTTATGCCAGCATTAATGATAAGGCTTTGCATCAGCAGCTTGTTATGCGAATGGAAAGCATTTCAGTTGTTGCTATGAGAACAGTGTTGAGCAGTGCTAGGTAGCTGTGTAAATGTGCGATTGGAGTGTTTACGTTGTTCAGTTGTTGTATGTGAAAATTATATATACACTACATATTTATTCCATACTAATAGTATACATTATGCATTCATTTTTCAGACCTTTCTTGCTGGCTGCTCGTTGAGTGGTAATCGTAATTATCACTGCAGTGATTTACATATCGAGGACACAATGGCAAAACGTTACACCTGCTGTCGACGCCATTTTAAACACATCAAAACAAACTTTCTACACAATGTATTTTCCCAGTTTTTTCATGCTGTTTTATAGTTGGTTTACAAATAACATATTACTGTTTGTTTGGTATATTTTATTTTATAATTGGATAAGTATTTAACATTATGATATTTAGTATTTAATTTGTTTTTGAATAATCTTGAGTAGGACATTTTGCTAGAAAGCTATACTGACACGATGTTTTACCATTCTGTCCTCAATATAAAGCTGGCTGATCACTAGCACTGCAGACACAGGCCTCCCACTCCACTGCAAGTTGCTGACGTTTCAAAGCGTGTTACATAATCCTTTGGGTCTTGCAAAATTAAGAAAAATACTCACTTGGTTGAAATGATGACTGATTTAACGTTACAGTATTTAAAATGCAATTGCATACGCAAAGATATGCAAATCATCTCATAATTTCGAAATATATCAATTTCACACGTGTTCAACACTCATTTCTGCACACTTTTGTTGTACTTAGCTGGTCAACTAATGGGAAAATGTCCTGAATTTTGACGTTTTTGGTGTTCCGAAAACACAGTGGAAAGCCTGCGTGCAGATACTTGTACACTGTGTCCCAAAAAAACATCCCCAACATTTTCAACTGTATCTTGAAAGCCAATTATCAAATTTTAATAATTTTTGGCACAAATATTCCTGACACAACTTGCCGTCAAATGACCGTTCAGTTTTCCACCTCACCCTACGTATGCTTCTGCACTACCTAGGGAAAGCAGATCAACCGAAATATGCATTAAAATAAACAGAAGACCTGAAAAAACATCCCCAACATTATCGATCGTACCTCGAATAAAAATTAGCAGATTTTAATAATAATTGGCAGAAATATTTATGACACAACTGGCTATGAAATAAGTGTTTTAGTTTTT
>Ga0056128_1010558_pt1 | contig 11500 bp, 8 predicted proteins | sample WorMetLIZISLAND2_FD_71113 | JGI IMG/M metagenome (GOLD analysis project Ga0056128, IMG submission 71113) | Marine gutless worms symbiont microbial communities from Max Planck institute for Marine Microbiology, Germany - Olavius geniculatus... ... | reverse complement strand
GGTGTGAATTATTAAACGTCATTTTTGCAAGAAAACACAGATATTTGTAAGTTTTCTTGCGTTTCCAAATATTGAAAAGCAGGCAAACATGCGGCTTCTATGGCACGTCCAAAAGCAAAAAGCGTTTCAGCTTCAGGGGCACAAAGCTCTGCCCCTGGACCCTGACACATCTTTTTTATGCACACAACAACTGTATAACGTCAAGATTTTGCCCACACACAAAAAAATTATTGCATCCCCTGTGCCCTAGCCCTTGTCCCCTCGTTGCCCCCCAGCTTCAGATTTCTAGCGCCACCCATGCTACAAACTGCATAAACACCATTGAGAACTACAGTCGCGGTTATACAAAAATAGCACACATACTTTGTACTGCATACAACCACACAAAACTAACTCAACTACAATGTACTACAGTATTTACACATGACGAAATGCAAATATTTTTTTGAAAGTGGTGAGCAATATATCCAATTTGTATAAATTCTAGTAAACACGATTCTCCAATTTGTAATTAAACAGCCAGGTCAGCTTTTTTCTGCACTCTGACCTGTAATTTTAATTTCACAGTTATTATGGCAAAAGTAAACTGATTTTAATGTTCTATCGACGACGCTTTCAGAGATGAACTATGAAAAAACCTACCACCGCACCACCTCCCCGTTGCTCCTGTACTTTGCAAAATTTAAAAATTAAGTGCACATCGTTCACTCAATATGATGTACACCTGTACATAATGCTAGCCAGTTTCAGTTTATGATTTGTCATACGTGAAAACCACATTACCACTCCATTCACTGTTCAGTGTTCACTGTCACCTATTGCATTATAGTCATATTTATTGGGATAATTCTAACTGCTGTCAAAATCTTAATAAGCTGCGTAACACAGCTACATGATGTTGCCAAAATATCAACATTAAGATTCAGGTGAAGATACATTTGCTGAAACACGTGTCAAAGGATACAGGATTCATCCAGCAGATATGACATTAGACAGACACCTCTAGTTACCATGCCAGTCACGAAGGTACACTGCTTCATTTGGAACTGAGTATGAACTAAAACCAAAATTGGTCCGTGTACACTAAAAATGCATTCAAATAAATTAAACACAACAATTAAATTAAAAGTAACCAGAGGGCATAAACCAGTATGGAGACTAGGTATTCATCTCCCAATCCAGATCCAAAATCAAATCTAGATCATTAGCTGATCACCATCAGAATCTGATCAATTATTCCTTTAACCTTTTAAAAAAAAATCATTAAAATTTCTCCGTAACTTTTTCAAGCAATCTTGCAGACACACAGACAGAAGCAAAAACCCAAAATGAATAATAACCACAGAGTGGCAGAAATACACACTGTCAGCAGGTAGAATTGGTGTACTAGACTGTTCATTTGTAGTGACATAATCACTGATAACAATTCTTCACTTGCCACAACAAATGTCTAAGTCAGTCTGTCTATCAAAGAAAATTCAACCAGCTGTCAACAATGTTGCACGATAGAACTGGAATGAAAGAAAGAAAAAAGACGACGTGTCTAGACCCCTAAGCCAAATTTTTTCAGAAGTGTTGGCTCACTATCTAAAATTTTTGGCAGCTAGCCACTTAAGCCAGCTAACCGATTTTTTTTCCAGCGGCGGCAGTTTCAGAAAAAAATTGGCGGTTATGGCGGCCAGCTGAAAATCGGACTGGGACTAATCGTATCAACTGCCAGCTATAGCAATGTAACTTAAATTAACAGTTTGTAAATAATTAAACTGTACATTTGATTTAACTGGCAAGAAACAATCAATTCATTGTTAATCATATGAATAAAGTGTTTGTAATTTGGCACAGTATTAAGCAGCACACCTTACTTTAGTGACCAGCTATTATGAAATGTTAATTATAGGCTAGTGTCCTAATGCGATAATGCAGAGTGCTCAGATGCGATGCTACCAGTCTAGATGTGAATGAAGCACCAACTACAAACTCAAATTTCATACCCACCCACATTGTTACAACTTATCACTTCACCTTTGGATTACTTTTATGTAATCTTCACTGGTGCTAAAATCAGTAAGCTCACACTTTATATTTTGTAGTTTTCTCGTTACACAATCCAATATAACTGTAACAAACAAGCGCTAGAGACAGTGTTTGAATTGCTGGGGGAGGGGTGGGGGGTTAAACCCCCAACTGTTTTCTCAACCCCTCTAACACACTGTCAAATTATGTTCTGGGGGGTCAGCTATATACTATATACAAAGAATTTACATTATAATTTTTGTCGAGCTCCGACAGTCGAAAAGTTCAACCCCCTAGCTAATTTTTCTCAATTCAAACACTGACTAGAGATTTTTTGCTATTTAGTCAGTCATGGAAAAGACTAAATTCCATAACCTTACGCCACCGGGTCATGTGAAATAAAACAAGCTTAAGGCAATTCACTAAATAACTTACAACAAAATTTAAAGACTAAATAAATAGCCTAGCAACTTTATTCTGCTGTTCGTAGGTCGATAAGTTGCAGCATTATGCCCATACATAAGTACACGTGCAACAGATAACATAACAGGCTTAATATGAAGCTCAGTTAGGCCTATAGGCACTAGTAACAAAGTCCACTGTAACAAAGTTAAAAATTTACATGTATGAACAACACTCTTTTCAGTTTTTTTCAGCCCAATGGATGATCGTTTGCCAGTAGTGCTGAACTCGACAGGCACCGACGACGAGCTCATTCCTAAGTACACTTGAGCAATTTTACTCAAAATGAGAAATAACTTTTCCTGAATTTGCCAGTATCCTAGGGGTTTCTTATCGAACTTCTTTGGGATAGGTTACGTGAATTCAGATAGTCACTTTGGGTGACTTTACGTGAATTCAGATTGTCACTTTAGTCAATATCAAATGACGTCACTGCAGTGCGCGAAGGCCACTTGGAACAGCCTCCGCGTCGACCTGTGGACTTCATCACTGTCCAGAGACACATTTGCGAAAAAACTCAAAACAAATTTATTTGGCTGTGAGCGCTCTTGAGGTCTTCTCTAATTGGGCGCTATACAAATTGACATATTCATTCATTCATTGAAAGACTAGACCGCATTAGGTCATTTTGACAGAATACAGCTAATCAAATTTTTTTTCGGTTGTTACGTGTAAAATTTAATATCAGCTAAGCCAGTTTAGCCAAAAACTTTTTCGGCGGTGGTTAAGCGAAAAAATTATTCGGCGATGGTGGTTATGACAGCAGCTTAGGAGTCTAGATGTACTTAAAGTAGAAATTATACAATCTGGATTCTGGACCCTCGCCTACCTTAGACATTCAACTTGTTGGCGCAACTAAGCAAGCAGAAGATTCACATCACCTTGCTGAATTAACCACTTACAGCATATACCAGCAGCAATTGTCAGCTGCAAATCTTATTACTAGCTAAGTAAGGTTAATGCAAAGCAAATGAGATCAACACATTACAACCAAGAAAACTGAACTGAGAAAAATGATAGTGGCAAGCATTTTAAAAAATTCCAAAAACGAAGCTACTGGCATGAAAACCAATAAAATAACATGCAAAAACAATTTATAAGATAAATCAACAAAGCGACAGGCTTTTAAGAGTCAAGTATAATTTCATCCATTTCTTACAGCATTAACATAATGTACGGTGTTCAGTTTGAAATATTTCCATTGTAATTTTTCCAATTCTCATGTACTTATATCCACTATCAACATTTGATTCATCGTAACCTAGCATAAGTTCTTCTCTTAATCCACATCTTTTAAGAAAACATGATACATGCAAAACATTTTCCATAGATTTCAATAATGACTTGAATGCAACAGATTATGAAATCTGAAGCTTTGAAACATTTAAAATCAAGTTTCCAAAAAATATGAACATCTGTCAACACTTAAATCAGATTACTGGCACATTATACACAAAAATCCTTTCTTATAATTGCTGCATCTGTTCTATGCATAGATCAAAACAAAAAGTCCACCCAACAATAAAGTACTTGTTACGTACAACCCAGGTTACATGATACGTAATGTTACTTCAAGTGAGTGAATAAAATTTTATGTCACTGTTATCTGTAATAAATCCAGCTGCAGAAAAACCTTGCGAAAATACTAACTGCATGGGAAACAACAACCACACAAAAAGATCCAAGTGAGAAAAATATGCAAAATGCTAACCTGAACACAGAAACAAATGGGCCCTAGGTTAAAAAAACTCACACAAAGAACCAAAACCTGTAACTACTTCTAAACTGGCATGCCTCGTAAGACATCTGTAAGAACTGCTCAAGTGTGTGTGCTTACGACTACAGCAACATACGCAACATACATTTGGTCAGGTCAACTAAGCCTCCTACCCTCAGCATAAATGGAAATGAATAGTAGCTTATGGGCTATGAAATGAAGCCCAAATCTGGCCGATTTGGGTGATGGTACATCTGCTGGCTGCACCACAGCTAAAAATTCTTTTTTAAACACGTGGGGTATTGGATGGCCATATAACATGCTGTAATATCAGTCACTCATGCTATTCAATTAAAACTTCCGAGATTGTAGAAGTGCTTCAAGTCATGAGACTAACTCGTATAAGCAGCTCTATCGGTATATCAAATACTCTTTACTTGTACAGTGTGTTCAAAAAACACTCCCTTACCTTTTCTTTTATATCACTGTGGAAAATGTTTAAACTTCCACAAAATTTTAAGGAAATGTTTAGGAGAAAGCAGGTATTCCATCGGTGTAAAAGTTTAACATTCTTTGTACCAGTAACATCATGCTGACGTCAAATAAACGAAAACGTAAGGGGGTGTTTTTTCTGCACACAGTGTATACACACATTTAGCACAACTCAAGCATTGAAAATTTAAAGCCAACAAATGTGCTAGTTTTAATTTAGGAACTTTGTCATGGACATTCTGTAACCCACCAATTTACGGAATAAAATGAATCCATTATATTTCCACGCAATCTCCTAAACAATGTTACTCACACAACCACTAATATCGCAAAAAAACAGGTAAATGCAAGTTGATCATAAATATGTACATTTTCTGCAGGATTGTGAAAAAGTAAAAGAGACAACATAACTGCACTTTGAAACCTAGAAACACTACGCATATGGCAGTCAACACGATCACAAAACAAATAACACAAATAACACAAACTCTTGCATATGCATTACTGGTACACACTAATTCTCTATCTGCAGCTCTAATGCCAGCATTGAGTAAACGTGAATATTAGCATTACTGTACATGACAGTGTGGCAGAGCTTAACTGCATGCAAATAAACTGCTTGCTTACTTCAGACACAGCTAAATACTTGAATAATGAAACCAAGAAAAAAACCAGAAACCCCAGACAGAGCAGCAAAAAGGTAATCATCAAAAACACTGAAGAATGTTTACAACTTTGTGCGATACTGAACACAAACATGGTAGTACCCAGCAGGAAACAAAAAGACCAACACTTCTCAATGATTTGCAAATGAGTAACTTTAGGTAAGGATACAAAGACAAATGCAGGCATTATGCTTTATGGCAAACAGTGCATCAAATTCACATACTAATATAATTAATTAATTATGAAAATACTTATAATGCAGTTATGACTTATCAACTTCAGCTGTAAGAATTTAAGCTGAAATCAAAAAAAGTTCACACAAAAGCTAATAACTCTGCACATTTTTTGGCATTTTGTCAAATTTTGTCAATGCCTAGAACACTGGATCTATTTTACACAAATTCAAGTGTTCTTAGCACACGAAAAAAACTCAAAATTACAATTCAATTTGAACTGTTTATATTGTTTATACTACTGATGCATACACAAATTTTACAAATTAAACAACCTATCAAGCCATCCAACTGAATCACTAATAGCAAATAACAAAATGACGTGTAAGGTGGAAAGAACCACTAAGTAACAAGAATAACGACCAATACAGCTGTGAAATTAATTAAGACAACAAGCCATTCAATAATCATGGTTAAAAATCTTGACATGTTCAACGTCTAAAGGCCTAATCACCAACAGCAGACCACTGACAGATTTAGGTCCATTAATTTATAACTATGACAAACAAATAACAACACAAAAGTGTGCCAACCTGTGACTATTTAAAAGATGGTACTAAAACTACACTACCTTGCAACTCTAACTATCTTTATCAATCACCAGGCCAGTCTATCTCTTTATGGCTTGATACTGAAAAAAAACTCGTCACTAATTTTTTTACACAACACAGCTAAGTGAAATTTGATGGTGAGTTAATTCCAAAAACACGCAATCTGTCACATTATATACATCAATAAACATAATCTGTACAACAAACTACTGTCCTTAAAATTCAAGCTTGCAGCACAACGTTTAGGCATTGAGATAATGCACGCTCAACAGATGTATAGACACGGAATCACAAACTGTATAATACTACATTGGTCGCATAGTAAAGATAAGATATGTGTATAGACTAAATCACTGACACTAACAAGCTACGAGACATCCAACGCAAACCCGTGAAAGCTATCATCCGCCACACAGCATAAACTAACACCCTGTATATCAACGGACTACAAAATTCAAGTGCATCATAACGTGTCATCTACGTACATCGCAAACTGTCAACAACATAATCGACCAAATGAAGCACAAAATTGTTCCATACAAATGCAGGAAATTACGAGAGAAAAGTTTGCAGAAAAACGTGATCACAACAATGAAGCAATGCGATATATACACACTGACGTGTCAAACGACTACTGCTCATCATCACCTACCAATCATTCTGCTACACACTACTTTACTGCAGGTTCTCAAGTAAACATCTATTATATAAATAATGCCGATTAAACTGAGTTTCCTACAACACATACACAATGTACAGTCATCTACGAATGTAAATGAAAAACTGGCATAGTGAAGCTACATACATATCCCAACTAAATGCTATGTTACCAACTACAGTTCAACAATGATAACAACAACAATGTGAAATAACTACTACTCCCTGCGCCAGTACACCTCTAGTGCGTCAAAGTATCCATAGAGAAAAATAACAACATAAAACATACACACAAAGTATACGCGTGGCTGGCACATGATTAAGTGGAACACACGAGCTTTAGTTAGATCGAGCGATTGGACAGTTTTTGAGATGATTAGTCTTGATCACTGCCATGAAAAGTGGTCATGTTAAACATTTCCTATCGGTGGTCCATAGTGACCATGCATCTATCTAGCAACGTTATGGAGATATGGATGTTTGAAGTTCTTCCAGGAAGGCTCTTTCAGGAACAGAGATTGGTCGTTGGTCGGTCGGTCCTCAATATTACACTGATCTTATATACTCCCCTTCGCTATGTTAGGAACGTAGTGCGCGAGGAGTAAAAATGACATAAAATAAGATGAGTGAAGCAAAGGGTAAACAAGAAGCAAACAACACAAAAAATGTGAAATAACAAAGTTTGAGCAAACTACACAAGTCACCAACAGCAAGTGCCAAATATGTTTATAACATACAAAATAAATAAAACAAATATACCACACAATTCTTTAAATACATCTAGAGAACAAATAGTTTTCACAGTGGAAACCAAAATAAGTTAAAAGTTAATCTTAAATATTTATCACCGGTATGACAAAAGTGTATGACAAAAGTGATTTGCATATTGCAGAAATTTTCTAAAAATACTTGTTACTTGTGGCACATCAGAATGGCACTTCAAACATTAGTAATATTCAAACACTTAGTGCTTAATAAGTTAATCCGTAATAAGTTACAAGGCTAAATACATTAGTGAGCAAACTGGCGTTAATGCATCTAGTGCCAAATAACTACTGGCATTACAAATTTGCTGAATCAATTATGGTTATCTCCAGCAGTGTAATTCACTGATATAAGTGACTGAAAGTCAGTTTCTTGTTCACCAGTTAATGCCGAAAGAAGAGTTAACTTTAGCTGCATTTGTGAACAGCATTATTAGGTAACTGAAGTTGGTCTGTGAGGACAGCTGTTACTGGACTTGATCATAAATCACTGAGAACCTGTGATCTAAAGACAACCCTGCTATCATTTTTTTTGTAAATAAATTATTTAACAAATACTTGTGACAGAAACTTCCTAATGCTTTAATGCTTTGAATGGATTGCTTAAATTCCTTTGCAGAAAAATATTTTCATTAGCCTTACAAACTTTGTAACAATCGAACTACAAAGCACAAACCTTATTCAATTAAGCCAATAGTTAACAGAACGGTGAACAGTTTACTAGTCAAAACTAGTAAGTTAAATTCAGCTTAGAGTTGGACTGCCAGTTAGTCATTCCAAAATGCATAATTAACTGATCAGCTAGCTACTAGCTCAGTTAAATGAAAGGTTAATAAGAATGAGAAACCGGCCCGGAATGACTAACTGCATTTTCCTGGAGGTAGCTAAGAGCATTAAACCACTTGAAAGCACTTTACAAACGCATCAAGCTGAAGTCTGCAGGAACAAAGTGCTGAAACATGATGAGAAGCTGGTTCAAGCTAGCGTTGCGACATGAGCTAGTTCAAGTCAAGCTGTGGCAGCAGTTAGAGCGGACTGCAGACAGACGAGCGGCAGGTCATGACTGGCAAGCTGCAGTGAACACCAGAGAGCAGTGCGTCCATGGCGCGTGTGATACGTCAGCTCATTCAATGCACACGCCAGCGCCAACACGTCTACAACAGCACGACACAGACAACAAGAGGTTATAGGTGTGTGGGAACCCATCTCAACACCACGGAGCATCACCTGCCATATTGGATCACAGCGCAGTGCATCCACAGAGCGTGTGATACGTCAGCTCATTCAATGCACATGCTAGCACCAACATGTCTACACCACCACGACACAGACAACCTACGGTGCTGTGCACTTTCACTGCATAAGTAAAGTGCTCATCTCATAGTCAAAGCATGAGCCCATTAAGTGGATAGACCAGTGAGTCAGCAATACATGGCAAGTGGCAAGACCTACTTACCTTCCCAGCCACAGAGCATCACCACCCTTTGACCGGTTGCTTCAAGTCTGCTTGGTGACAAGACACACATATGAGGTTACCAGACAGTACATGTAAACACACCAGACATCTCATTTCATTGACTAATGAACCAAAGACTAGGCTTAAATGACTAATCCATACATCTACACTACACAAAGCATCACATTATTATCTGTCCCATTGCTATAGCGTAGCATGGGACAGATTATGAAGTCACTTTTGTCACACTCACACTGTCCGTCTGTCTGTACGCCCTCCTACGGCCACAATTTTGACTCGATTTTGATTAAATTTTGCACAGTGATTTGGGGTCCAAAAAGTAAGATTAAGTCTGTTTGGGGTAAAAATCCAATGATCCCTTCCCATATTTTCCCCCATTTTTTAACCCCCATAATGCATTTTCAATGGAAAGTTCTTGTAACACAGTAAAAACACATTGGACTATAGTGGTGGTTAATAGCTCAAAAACGTACCATGGAAGCCATTATAAGCACAAAAAATAATTTAATCCCCTAATTTGAACTCTCAACCTTCAAAATTGTGGTCAATGCATTCTCAACAGAAGTAAGCCAACGTTTCGCAACATAAATGTAAAGTCGCTTTTGCGCAGATTATTTCGACAAAATGGTTTAATTAGTATTCATTACAGTATTTAATTTGCACATGTGTATAAAAAGTTATAAAAAGCCTGAAATTCAAGAAACTAAACGATTTCATACCGATTTAAATAAAATTAAATCTTACAAAACTACAGTTGTGTTTGCCAGAAAGAGCTACCTGTGTATTCATTATTATTGTTATATTAAATTTGTTTAGCTACTGTGTGTACTGTTATTTTACATTTGCATGCCTACATTTTAAGTTGTTAACACAAATCCGATAGCACTTCATTTCTTTGCATTTTAAAAGTTTTATGTTGTTAATAAACGTGTCCTTACACTTGCAGTTCGCTGAAATGTGGCAATGGGACAGATACATCATTCCACAGAACGTATTTCTAGTGAAATATGCATTCAAATAAAATTTTCTTGTGCAGACGGATTGATAAATTGGTCGAATCTTTTGGAATATTTAGCATCCTTAGAAGATAACGAACAAAAAACTTGCAAATAAATGAAATATGGTTACAAAAACTGAAAATATATTTACAGGGACAAAAAATACCTAACGAGTGCTTCAACCTTCATCTTAAAATATAGACAAATCGCCATAATACCAGACTGTCTGATACAATACCAAATAGATGGCAGCTCTACGCATATGGGTGTAACTAACATGCCCACTACCATGAGTGGTTACTTGAAAGAGACCTGACAAAAAGTGACAACTCAACCACCTGATTGTAATCCCGAGGCCCTATAAGCATTGCACTACAAAGCCACACACATAACATGCAGCAATCCAACATAACTGACGATGCAGCATCAGCCACTTAAAACCAAATTACTTGCTATATAACCCAGATGTGTGCTTTTTTTAACTAAAATACAGTTAAGATGCCAGCATGCAGTACCGAATTTAGCTAATGCATGTATCTTGCTTTTATTCGATCTATATTCAAAATTTATAAACACCATCAATTTCACAATTACTTCATCACTCTGTGTTCACTAAAGAACTTCAAGCATATTTAATTTACAAATGGTTCATTGAAATGTCATAGTAATTATTTTTCGTTTGAACAAAAATATTATTTCACTCAAAACTGCATTTATATGACCTGACCTCGTTCCTTCTGCTGCTGTGAGCTGTGTCCATGGAAGCGACTTGCAGCATTGAGAATCTCATCTCGTCGACACTGACTCAGTTTACCGATGCCACAGTACCAACTGTTGAGTGTCAGCTGGATTGACATCGGAACAGATGTCCCGCCACGCAGCTCCTCAATCCGTGCCACCAACGTTAACACCTAGACACCACATACAATCATGTAACATAACGTAATGTAAGGACTAAAGTCCTGGCTGGACCGAGCTAATATTTGTGACCCTCACTAGTGCAAGTATGCCACTGCAGGCCAAAGTATAAGTCTTGAGTTGCACTAGTGATGATTAGATATATCAAAAATATCGATATATCATTTTCGATATTGATATATCGTATCACATCGTATTGCAATATTTTTATATATCATGATATTTCACGCCAAAAGTTTATATTTTGTCAATATTCACAATATCAGTAATTTTGTACATCTCATATCTGAGCACTGAATAATTAATTGTTGACAGAAGTTACAAAACAACACTATGAGTCTAGTTCCATAACGCAATTGTTAATGTTTATTCTGTTATCGTTATCTTTTAGTCATGCACACTGCCAACATAAAGACAGTAAACAGAGAAAACGACAAACTATCCAAAGCAAACTAACAATATAGTTAATTAAGTTCACTGACACATGTGCATAAAGCATATCGTTCCTGTGCTTGTACAAGATACATACATATATATATATATATATATATA
>Ga0056128_1010556_pt1 | contig 11503 bp, 7 predicted proteins | sample WorMetLIZISLAND2_FD_71113 | JGI IMG/M metagenome (GOLD analysis project Ga0056128, IMG submission 71113) | Marine gutless worms symbiont microbial communities from Max Planck institute for Marine Microbiology, Germany - Olavius geniculatus... ... | reverse complement strand
CAGATAGAATAAATAACATTTAATTAGTTTCAGTGCATGCAAAGCAAAAAAATATATGAAGCAACCAGGTTTGCCGGCATTATAGGTTTTTTTTCGTGCGTCTAGGGTATAAAGAAACTTGACTTTGCTGCTGAGGACGAAACTGATCTGGAGTCCCTGAAAGCTGAAAGCACCGAGACGCATTACCATGACAACGATGACGACGAAGTTCATGGTGATGACGACGAGGCTGATAAACAGGAAAAGATATATCCTATTGCAGGCAAAGTTGACGATGAAAACGGTAAAGGTAAAGCAATAGGAGCTCAGCTGAAGCTAAGCGTGGACGGTACGAAAGCATCGCTAAGTCGACGTGCTCGAGCACGGCAGAGACAACGACATCGTCAGCGTCAGAGGCAGACCACTGTCAAGGACCGCACGGCTGCTCGTACATTCCTGGCCGGGGTTTCACTCCGCCCCAGACCACTCACCACGGCTAGCGGTCGAAGGAAAGGTTCGCGGAGGTACAACCGATGGCGTATGAAGCCAGGTCGTCGTCCGGGCGGCGGGAGGGAAAGGTCGAGGTCGAGACCACCAGCGACTGCTCTACTCGCCGACGACGCGACGGTCGGCCACCCCGACGACGTCACGGGACAGAGATCCAACCAGTCACAAACAGAGACAATAAAGTCGTGTAAGCAGATTAATTGTGCTGAAGGACGGGGAACGTGCGTTTATGAGCAGAACTTAGGTGCACGATGTCGATGTCAACTCGGAGCTGTCGGCAACCTTTGCGAACGAGGTACCGCACTTGTGAGTGACTTAAAGTGCAGCCTAAGATTAAGGTTTACGTCATCTTTCTTCGCAGAACTTCGGATCAGTTCTGTAATCTATTTTTGGCTAAAGAAGGTTCAAACAATACAGGTAAATAGCCTATTATAAAGTCCTCTAGCTTTAGTCGGGAATGCATCAAATCGTGCGACGGATTTTCGAAATTACGACATAGTATTTTACTGACAGTCTCGGATCGTATATGAAGTAGGACTACACGGTGGGTTAGCCTGAATTCTTATCGTTCGCCACAGAGAAAAAAAACTGCATCTGTTTTAAATACTTTACGTAGCAGTGTCGAGTTCAGGTATATGTTTTAGAATGTTGCCTATTCGCAGTCTGCATATTTGCCCATCTGTTGACCCGCGTAAACCTCACTGGTGATAATTACGTATTATACGATAGGCTATATATCATCAGGTCGAGTCTCCTCGGGCTATAAAGTTGTACTGACTAAAGCCTAGATTCCATTATTTCGATTTGTTGTAAATTTATTTTACAGCTTTTTTGTACAGCATGCTGTACAGCAAATTCGCAGCAAATCGATATAAGTGGAGATTGGGCTTAACATTACTATAAGCTAATACATTTATAGACGCGGTGATTCGCTATCCCAAGTTTTCGTCGAGCGGGTTCATAGCGTTTCCACGGCCGCCGGAGACGCAGAGAGAGTTCGTTGTTGACATTCAGTTCCGACCTGACTCGCTCACAGGTCTGCTGCTGTTTGCTGCCGACGACGTCTACGTTCAACAACGATTCTTCTCCGTCGCTGTCGTCAAAGCACGCCTCGAATTCCGGTAGACGTTTCATATTTCTTGATGTTTTATAAGACGATTCCTGGCCAAGAAGCATAAGCATGTTGTAATAGTTTTACAATAATTCCGCCGTAGTCTTCACTTGTCAATTTACGTGTACGTATTTGGCGTGGTGTGTCGTAGGTGTCGCCAATGACGTATGATTTGTAAAATTTAGTAGTTTTCGAATTTTTTATTTTACTCAAAAACCGTCTGACCTGTGAAACTGACAACGTGAAACTAGTCGGTGTACACGAGCAGAGAGAAAGCTAAATTATTATTTTGTACACCAATACAAAACTGCTGTCTTTCTTATAGCAACGCCAATATGCGGACTTACGTATTGTAATCAAAACATCTTTTATATAAACCATCTTTATATTCTACTCTTTGTTCGCCGTACAGTTTATTCATTGGATGATACAATCATACAGTAATTTAAAATGGCAGTTTTATCAATGTGGCGGCTAAAAACGACATGGATGCCCAAAAATATAAAATAGGCTACTATAGACCTAAAATCACTAAGGCAAACGAAAAAGTAAAGACACAAAGAAACTAAATTTGCAGGTCGAAGAACTTGAACGAACGAGAACGTCGAAAAATTTGCTAAACAATGGCATGATATAGGTTTGGCTTAGACTTGTGCGACCAGGAAATAGTTGATCTGTCTCGCGCGCGAATTCTGACACAAGAACGAGTCACCATGGACATACATGTTTTACCGAAACCCAAAGCGAATATCCAGCGACCAACTGCAATGGCTGGTTTCCTTCGTGAGTTCGATTTGCTGATCGTTATCGATGTGTAGGTTTAGACGATCGTTGGTCGTTTTGCTAAACGTTTTCGGTGCAGTTTTATCGCTTGCGTTGGATCGTGGTCCGTCGGCTGTCCATTGTAAGCATTGAAGTCTATATTCTGCACGGCAATCCAGCTGTCAGTTGTCTCACAGGGATTGCGTCGCCACGGATCTCCCAGTTTAGATATTAGCTGGATATACTGGGACAACCAGAAGATGTATATAGGTTTGGGAGCAAGGGCGGATGAAGCCTTTTGGAGGCAGTTAGTCAATTTAATAAAACTGAGTACTGCCGAGTACAGAGACCAACAAATTTTGTCCGATTTTTTAAAATTTCGGTGCAGAATGGTGCAGTCTGAGATCATTTACTGGCTTTAAAATTTTAACACCGATGGGAGGACAGTAGCTGATTTTGCTCTTGATCTGAATCTGGAGCACATAGGCTGCCGACAGAGTATAAAGGCAAAATTTTATTAAGTTTATGACACTGAAGCTTATTATACAGCCTTTCAAGTGAAATTGAGACGATGCAACGGCGCCACAGTCGCCTTCGTTCAATCTATGTACACATGTAACAGCATTCCATCGGATCTACGTAGAACGTATAGGCTACGGGTAAACAAAAACTAACATGTTTTTTAAGAATTCGATTAACGATCTGATCTTCAGAGGTAGTCTTGCTTTTCTGTTTGGACTTTTGAATTTTATTTTCGTAGCGGCTGAGAATTCGAACAATAATTGAATTTCTCCATAAGAGTTTCATTTGTCTGTGTGTATCGGGAATTAATTCGTAGTTCGTAGGCCTAGTCGTCAGGCTGGCACTTCGTGTGTTTTCGTGGTCCACCCACGTGCGTATATAGCGTCTTCGGCAGCATCAAATATCTATCGGCGACGCCTCGTACGTGTGGCCGTTATCTTCGCTTCGCCGTGTATCGTCGATATGACAGCGCGTCGTAAACTTACATGTACATGATCAGTATAGTCTCATGGCATCTGCCGTTGTGCATATGATAGACTCCGATAAGCTCTGCGCGTGGATCAGTCAAATCAATTGAGGGTCGATTTATTCCCAGCGGCTCTGCAGCGCCTCAGCATCGTGGGTTACTCATAACACGGACATATACATGTAGGGGCCTACACAGCAATAAGCAGAATGTTTCTCGGCTATAGCGTATGATCTCGCCTGATATTTAATTTAAACAATAACGGCTGCTTTGTGTCATGTAATTGAAAGCATTTGTCCCAAGGGCCGACGGACCTGTAGGCCTACAGCGTTGCAGTGTGTATAGAGGTTTAACCGTTTAATAATCATACTGGGTACGAGAAAACATGCACTCGGACGGTACACTGTGTCCCACAAAACATCCCCGACATTTTTAACTGTAACTGTAAAAACAATTATCAGATGTTGACAGATTTAATTACGAATGTTCATAACACAACTTACCATCAAATGACCATTCAGTTTCCCACCTCACCCAATGTATGATTTTGCATTACCTAGGGAAATCAGATCAAGCGAAATATGTGTTAAAATAAACAGAAAACCTGAAAAACATCCCCGACATTATAGATCGTAAATGGAAGAAAGATTAGCACGTTTTAATAATTTTTGGCAGCAATATTTTTGACACCATAGGCTATTAAATAAATGTTTTAGTTTTTACCTCAACCGTCGTCTGCCTTTGCACTACCTGGGGAAATCAATGAATGAGAAAACGTCGATAAATTCCATCTATCCTAACCTGTAGACCCGAACAGCCGGTCTATTACAAGGTTTGATTGTCGTGCATCAGTGTGTCTACCAGATAAGGCTTAGGAGGAATGTTTGTGAAGTCAAGAAGCGACTGGTACAGCCTAAATTGGTCTAGAGCAGAACATTATCGATACTGCTGTCAATAAATGGCGAAAGCGTCTCCTTGCCTGTGTTCACATAGTGGGCCAACACTTCAAGCAATTTTACTACAGGCAGTTAAAAAATGGACAACTGAATAAAATGTCAGCCAAAGTGTCAGAAATGTGAACAAAGCGTGTTTTACGCGTTATATTAATTAAGTAATCGTATCGCATTAGATAAAAAAGTGATATTTCGCTGGTTGTATTTTCCCAGGTAGTGCAGAAACAAACGTTGGGTGAGGTGGGAAACTGAATAGCCAGTTAATGGCAAGTTGTGTCCGAAATATTCGTACCAAAAATTATCAAAATCTGGTAATTGATTTTTAAGTTACAGTCGAAAATGTCGGGATGTTTTTTGAGACACAGTGTATAAACTTTTGCCAATGCATATTGACGTTAACGGTTATCTTGCGTTGGAATTTTCGCAGAGGCTTTCTTTGCTGTAAAACCTAAAGTTGTTTAAACCAGTGAGCTTTTACACTATAGCAGTATGTAAATATTTTATATTTTTGACGCTTTAATTTATTATGTACAGTGAAAAAATTTTTAACGAGTGAATTATATTTGTTACGCGACGTCGACTGTTACAGGTTTGATCGTGGCTACGGTCCTGGCGTTGTTCGCTCCAAGAATTCCATTATTCAAGGTCAATGGAACAGAGTCCACCTTCACTGCAACAACTGGAACGGTTACCTTCAACTTAACGACGGTCCGACGGCCAAAGGAAAGCCAAAGGTAGCCTATAGCCACGTTGGTCGTATAATATGTCAACTATAGTAACTTAATAAGTGACAGTGGGTGCACAAAAGGCACTTCACTGACTTTGCTTTTTACTCGCTATGGCTATTTAATGTCCAAAATTTCCTGTCAGTTTTATATTTGTCGTCACAGAATTCAGTTACCAGTGACATTTTTACTGACCACAGGCCTACTCATCGGAAATTTACTTTGTGAAATATTTGCCGAAACGATCTGAAAGGTAACCAGTTGAGCTACATGACGTTTTGACGACTTCATGAGTAAAAGAAAGATGCATGCTGTGTGTATAAACAGTATTTCGGTTGGACGTACCGTCTCAATTCGTACGGCACGTATCAGTGGAGCTTCAGCAGAAACAAGACGCCCAAACAGCGATATCTCGACAGTCGACGTCCGCTTACCAGCGACAAGACAAATGTCATTAGCGGCGCCCGTTCACAGGCACGTTTTGTGCTATAATAAATTAATAATTGTTATATAGTAATTAATAAATTGATAAAGTTGCCTGTTGAAATCGTTAGAACGATCACGAAGTCATGAACTGATGATAATGATGACATTGCAAAATGGTGATAATGGCGACGACGATTATGCTCTTGCCTGGCTGATGACACTCCGTACATCTAATTAACTTTTTTACAAACAAAAATTATAAAAATTAGCCTTGCAAAGAATGAGAAGATATAGGCCCTGCGATTGGAATTAGAATTACATCATCTCAGGTAGTTGCAATAGAGCCTGCAGTAACATCTCAGCATAATAGAAGAAAGAACGAGTAATGTGTTACAAAACCGACAAAATCTAAATGGACTAATAGAAATTTGACTGATAAACGCTGTATAATGATTTTGCGCGAAACAGAACGGATTCGGGAGCCGAGCGGCGATGTATCTCGGCGGCTACGTTGACCTGTCTGTCATCAGAAACATGACACGAGTCGGCGTTGGATTCAGCGGCTGCGTGCGCCGTTTCCAAGTCAACGCAAAACTGTTTGACATGCGTAAAGCAACGCACGTCGGAGACGCGCTGTACGGTATCGACGTCGGTAAGTAGACCACGGTTACGTTTATGCGCAAAATACAACGTTTTACGAAAATGTTCTGCAAAATTTTTCGCGCTTGGTTTTGCACGTAATCACGTCCGAAACTTGTGCACGATGTTCTAGTTATTTGGGCGGTGCTAGCAGTCAATTTGTCCCGTGCGGCCGTGCCCGAGCGAAACGATATTGTTCGAATTTTAAGTTATATGCTCATTATTTAACAAGAATGTTTTGCAACAAATCCACTATTGTATAAATATAATTTGTTTTTACAACTGTTGGTGCATTTTCCTTGTTTATTGTCCGTGGCAATTTCAATTATCGACTTTTGTCGTGTGCAGAGGACTGCAGCGCAGATGCGTGTGACGTCATGAGATGTGAAAACGAGGCTAAGTGTGCTGTCGTCGATGCCGACAGAGCAGCCTGTATGTGTCCTCTTGGTACAGCCGGCAACAGCTGTCAGTCTAGTAAGAAAATTATTATTTTAATGTCACACAACTTATCGTCAGTGGACGCTATGTTCTGGCTGTATAATAGTAAACGCAGCCAGATTATGTCACTCGTCGCGTTACGTAGAAACCGAAAATGCCAGTTCCTGTTGGCTCTAGGAAAGTCAGGTAGTCATCTACCCAATAAATGACGCTAGCCGCTCGGCTATCAAACCCGTTCATCTCATCAAAGAGAACTTTCTCCATGGTCGAAACGACGTTTTTCCGGTGACGTACGGCCAGTTCACACGACGCGACGCAACTCAAGTGTTGAGCTGAGTCACGTCGTAGATGTGAATAGAACCGAGTAATGGGGTGTTTACACGATCGAGCAAACATCGAGCTGGCTCAAGCAGGCCTGTTGGAACCCCGACCCTTGGCTCAAATGTAGGCCTAGGTTTAGGCTCTTAGCCCACAGCTGATCACGTGTTATATAGGCCTTTCAAGTACAACCCGCCCGCCTCCCTAATTAGCATGCTAATTACCGTAGAACGTCGAGCTAGCTGCTTGTTGTTTGCTCGATCATGTAAACACCCCATAACTGACAACGAGACTCAATCGTCGGCGACAATCGGAGACAGTTGAGTGGCATCAGCGTCGTACTCGTAGGTGTGAATTAGTCAGAGAGCGCGAGACCCGATTGCCTGGTTCCTGCAAGACGTGTTCGCGGGAAGGGGGGAGTGACCGCGGGCCGGAGGTGGATAAATTCAAAGGTATGTTACGCTCAGAATCAAAATTTTCAAAAATGGCGCATTTTACTTGATCCGAATAACCGCCTGATCATTTTTGTATAGGCTATTAGTTCGTTCCTTAAGCCAGTTGTATAAAATTATTGATTTTTAGAAAATAGTAACGGAAAATTCATATGGTGTAAAGTCAGCAAAACGGGCCGGGCCAAGCTGGTACATGCACAGGTCTGTTTGCTGCGGCGTGTTGCAGAGATAGAAGTCGAGATGGCGTCGTTCAGCGCCGACGCCAAGTCGTTCTTGCAGTTCGTCGGTCTGCGTCGGTCCGTCATGATCTACACCGACCTCGAGCTCGTCTTCAAACCAATGGCCGCTGACGGTCTCCTGCTGGGTCGGCACTCTACAGGGAAGACTTCACAGCGACAGAGCGTCAAACAGTCGTCCATGGACATTGGACAGTGCGCTGAGACAGGCGGTCTCCTGCTGTAAGCTCGGGTCTGTTACAGTTAGCGACGTGTCTCGTTGTGTGTCTGCAGGACATCTCATGTTTGGAAAACCTTACCTGACGGCGTCATATAGTTGACGAGTGGGCAGTACGCCTGTTGACGGTCTCCTACTGTATAACGGGTATTCTACAAGCGGCAGAGGCGACTTCCTGTCGATCCAGCTTCGGAACGGTTCAGTCGAAATACGCTATGACCTCGGAACTGGACCAGCTATACTCACGTACGTGGCACGTCGTGACAAACGTTACTACTTTACTTACGTTAAGAACTGTTCATGTAGGCCTAACGTACTGAGATAAATCTAAAGCACCCATTACAGTCTGTGTTACTCATTACTACCGGTTTTGCAGGTTCGTATTGGTAAATATAGGCCTATACTCTGCCTCTTGCTATGACTGTGGGCGAGAATTTGTAAGCCTGTCGCATTTTTTTTGCGATTTTATGACGTCAAATTGACCGTGTCTTTTTCCAACCACGTGATTTTTGTAGCTGTATTTCAATACATCTTATTTTATCCTATGAATACGCGTCCGTTCACGCTAACCAGGTAGGCCCATATAACCTACAGTGAAACAGAACAAAGTCGTAATTATGACTAATAGGGCCTACCGTGTAATCTAAATGTGCAATGCATGCTTTGCATTTGGCAGTGGTTTAATAAACGAATATTGTTATAATTCATACGGTTGAAAAGGCACTGAGCAGGCCCGCACATGCGGCTCGTGTGTCGCTGCATGGCTTAATGCTGCTGTCTGCATGCACAATGTCTGCGAGTACAGTAGCGTCGGTGCGGTGGCGTTGCACCAGTGGCACACGGTCCGGTTCACTCGGCAAGGACGACGCAGCAGACTTCAGGTCGACGACCAACCAGTCGTGCTGGGCACGTCTTCGGGCGGCTTCACCCAACTCACTCTATCACTCGACCTCTTCCTCGGAGGACATCGCAACTTCGACGAACTAGCCAAACTGGCCGGCGTCCAACAAGGCTTTCACGGCTGCATACAAAAGGTATACGCTACGTACCAATGTAGTCACAGTTCTTCATAAGACAGGCGCCTTGATAACTTAAACCTCTGACTCGCGTCGCCGATCTGCCTGTCTGGCAGCCGATCTCTCAGCTCTGTCGGCTCCCCGGTCCAACTGTCAGCTGTCGCCAACCGAGCTTTCCCGGACCCCGGTTGTCGGTCCTCCACAGATCTGGAACGACCTTTCAGGGGACGTGACGTTTGCTGAGTCGCTGACTATACATTTCGTCAGCAACACAGTAAAGCATCTTTTTACCAAATCTTTCCTGACTGTTTCGTGGACACAGCCTAATTCAATCTAACGAACAAGCGGACATAGCAGTTTAGTTGTTATCGCTTTGGCCAGAAAAAATGTTTGACTGATTGACTGTTTGATTGCAGTGGCATAGCCAGAAATGTGAATTGGGGGCCTCGTTTTCCTCCTTTCTCCTTTTCTTTCCCCTTTTGTCCCCTCCCCTTCATTTCTTTCCATTTTCTCCCCTCGTTACCCCTCCCCTTTTTTACTCCTTTTCCCTCCTCTCCTTCTCCATAGAAGTACTCGTAGTTCAAGGTAGGGCCCTAAAATCCAGCTACGAGGTCTAAGGGAGGTTCCCCCGTCGGGGTCTGGGGCAGAGCCCCATCCAAATTCGAATTTGGTGCATTATAGCTATAAAATACGAAATATGGTGGCAACAATTTTAATTATTTTCCTGAGTATCAACTAACCAAATTGGCACATTTAGTGCAGTTTAAACGTGTGCTTATGTCTTGTCTAGGAGATTGGGGGCCTTACCCCCCACCACCTGGATCCCCTTTGGCTATGCCGCTGAATTAGTTGATTGATTACGCACACGTTATTGCTATCTCGTTGGCTCAGCATTTGTGAAACTGGTAATAATTATTTTTGTATCATTAGCAGTTGAAAATATTTCACTGCTACTGTATAAAAATACAGGATGACGATTAGGCCTATACGATTCAGAGACCGTTACCTGCTCTAGGTGATTATCAACGGACACGAGATGAAGCTGATTGACGAGGCGGTAGCGGGCATCAACATCAACAACTGTTTTCACCCGTGCTCAGTGCAACCACCTGTCTGCCTGCATGGTGGTCAGTGCCGTCCTGACATGGACCGCTACGAGTGCCGCTGTACGCCCGACTTCGACGGGTCTCACTGTGAACAAAGTATGTAAAAAGACCACTGCTCACGTGTCGATCACACAGGAATCTTGTTACGATCACCCTCTCTGTGTTATGGAGAAGCGATCATTTCGTTTTGCATGTCGAGTTTTTAACTTGCAGCCAATTCGACTTCGTTTAAGTTCTCAATGCCGTCCTTGGGTTCGCCACCATAGCCAGGAGTGGAGCGAGTGCGGCTCGAGTATGCCCCTATGCGCTGGCTGTACAATCATAAACAGGCTTCCCATTCATTACTGACCAAAAAAAATCTAGAACTTTTCAGGACCCCCATGAGAAATTTTCCAGGACCTTTTCGTAGTCCACGAATGTTTAAATATAACGTATACTGGCATCACAAATTGAAAAGTAGGGAACTACAAGTAATCTGCGAGCGAAGCCAGCAGAAAAAAATGATTTCCATTCGAGTCTATGAAAAAATGCGTGATTTTAAAGGACGTTTTTCCAGAACTTTCCAGGTCTTGGAATTTTCAAGAAAAAAATCCAGGACTTTCCAGGAGGCGTGGGAACCCTGCATAAACCACGGGTACTCCATGATCCACTCAAAGGGTTTAGTTACGCACTGTCCGTTACAGGGTTCTGTAAACAGGTTCATACAGGTTCTTTTCTAAACTTGCAATAACTCCGCAAAAGTAGGCACTTTAGGCAGCAGTCTCAATCTTATCTCGCAGTATTATAAACATTGATATAGGCCTTAAAATAAAGCTGTTCGTGCTCACTATAGCCCAAATTCCACTACGCCGACTTCCCCTTGACGTCCGCGAGAAGCAAGTGACAACAGAGATGTCTCAGACAATTTGGCGTAATGGAATTTGGGCTTATCTTAGTAAATGCAACCAGATTGCAGTTTCATCATGTTGGTTCTAGTGATGCTACAGTTGCGCATTCTGCATGCGAACGTGTGTAGAGACGACTCGACGTCGATACCGATACCGATATCGCTATCGGTACACTCACTAATCACGCTCAACTTAAGAAGAATGGAGTGAAACTGGTCTACCTCAATCACTGCGACATTAACGACACAAGTTCATAGCAACTGTATCATCTGCGCCATTTTATCTTCGTGATTTTATAGGTTTTCTTTCTTTTATCAATCCACACGTCCTTGGAAGACGTTATTCGTGTTTGCACTATTTTCTCTGGTCTCTTATTTTTACGCTTTTTATGCGAAAGCAGCTACTGCTTTCAGCGCATCTTAGCCATCGCAATTCTGTCTGTCTGTCCATCCGTCCGTCTGTCACACGGGTGGATCAGTCAAAAACGGTGCCAGGTAGGATCACCAAATCTTCACCGTCGGCTGCCTGGAAGACTCTAGTTTCAGGAACCGTAAAGCTTTTCCACAATTCGAAGGGGGTCACCCCGAACGAGGGCGCTAAATGAGAGGGGGTGGGCAAAACTTGCAATTTTTGGCCAATAAGTCGCTGTATCTCAGTAACGGTGCGAGATAGGGCCTAGGTTACTATTAATCACTAATAGGAAGTCGTACACTGGCTCTCGATTGGCGCCGAATTCAATGACC
>Ga0056128_1010555_pt1 | contig 11503 bp, 4 predicted proteins | sample WorMetLIZISLAND2_FD_71113 | JGI IMG/M metagenome (GOLD analysis project Ga0056128, IMG submission 71113) | Marine gutless worms symbiont microbial communities from Max Planck institute for Marine Microbiology, Germany - Olavius geniculatus... ... | reverse complement strand
ATGATTATTATTATTATTATTATTATTATTATTATTATTATTATTATTATTATTATTATTATTATTATTATTAAAGTGGTTTATGTAATATAAACTACTGCTATAGATCCACCAGAGATAGGTTAGATGAAGTCCAGTCCAGAAAGTACACGGCGTCCAAAAAAGTAACCCCCTAGACATCGTACAATAAAAATGTCAAATCTGAACAAATTGCAATAAAATTTCGTATACTTAATCCACAAGAAATTGCTGTTGTGATCATTAAATTGCATTGAAAAATAATATTTTTAACGAAGTTATTAACTGCTGAATATCGATAACACAATATTTCCGTTACCAATACGCCGTTACATGTACGTAAACATGTGCATGTACTGCAGTTGCGCGATCGGAAGTGACATTTGTTGACACAGTCAACGTAAACAATACAAAATGGTATTTTCTGCAAACGACCGTATTTTAATCAAACTGTTGAGACAAAAGAAAAAGTATAGTGCTAAAATTTTGTCACAAAATTTCCCAGACAGAAAACCGTGGACACTGTCAGGATTAAACAAACTGTTGCAGAAGATTAACGCTGACGTACACTTCGCGTTTTGAGGTGACCTCACAAAAGCCGCTATAAATATTGTTTGCGTTGGTAAATTTAACTGAAATTTAGCACTTTGATTGCCAATAGCTCTCGCAATGTTGAAGTATAATTTTGTTAAAATCAGATGTTGTTTGCTGTAGTTAAGCGAATGTACATTAACAGAGAAGTTTATTTATGTAACGTCATATTGTTAAGAAAGATACTCTGTTATCGATATTCAACAATTAAAAACTTCGCTAAAATGTTTTTGACAAAATTTGGTGATCGCTTCAGCAATGTAGGCCTATTTGAGACTAAATGTATGAAATCTTATTTGAATTTGTTCAGATTTGACATTTTTATTGTACGATGTCTAGGGGGTTAATTTTTTCCAAACACAGTGTAGTCAGAAAAAAATCGTGATTTTTGAGTCCCTGACGGAAGGTGGAAAACGACTCATCAGATGTCACGTTTTAAGGTGCGTTCTCACCGCGCGCTTCACGCTGCGTGACGCTGTACGGGCGCGTTAACGCGCGCAGTGAGAACGCACCTTCACCCATTGACTTACCTGCACCTGTTGCAGACAAACACTGTCGTCATATTAACTCCGTGCAGAACATGATTGTTTCGAAATCGTGCAGGTGTGCCAGGTCTATGAACAGACGACTGGCAACTGTTACAGTCGAAAGCTTTTACTCCACTTTCGTTATTTCTCGCTTCACATAGTCTGTTTTCGACTATTCTGTCTTTTTAACTACCGTATTAAAAATATCGCGTCAATTAGCATGCTGTACATGCAATGGCATTTGATTAGTAGAGTATGGAAGCGAGGGTGTTTAAAACAAAAAAAATTCCAGAAAAACAGCGTTACCGATGCACTCGTTGGCGTTGTCTTCAGTAGCGCGTGCCCACGGTCGATCGTAGTGAAACGGTTTGCATCGCTCACAGTCGACTCCTGCCGTGTTGTGACGACACTGACACGCCAGCTGCAGTTGTGCGTCCGCGCCGCCGGAGCGATGGCGTGTCTGCCGGGTGCTACCCCTGGTCCGTCCACGCCGCGACGATCCTCCTCCAGGCAGCGTGGCGACTGGGCTGCACTCCGCAGCGTGACCGTTGCACTTGCAGCGTCCGCCGACAGCAAAGTCCGACAGCGCGTAGTACTGGCCGGCCGTGCCTTCCACGGCCTCCGAGTCCACGTCCTCGTCCGAGCTGACGCGGTGCAAGACGACACGAACGTCGGTCGCCGTGACCCAGTCCTGCAGGACCGGACTAGCGTCGAACTCGCCGGCCGACGGTCGACCCTCGAGGGTGACGAAGGCGACCCTAGCTCCCCCTGTCCCCGCCACCAGCCCCCCGCCGTTGGACGTGGCGGCGTTTGAACAGAGTGCCTCCTGCTCGTTGGCTCGACTCACGACCCCGCGCTCCGGCCGACCGAACGTCCGGCGACACTGAGACGAGTAGAAGTGGAACGGAGTCCACGAGCGACCGTAGTCAGAACTCTTATAGATTGCCATCGAGTCCGGGGGAGACGGACAGAACTGCAGACTCACGTACGTCACCTACAAGTCCAGTTATACACACGATCATCAGTATAATTTACGTCACAGCGCCGACCGGATTTAGCCATGTTCGGTTAAAATGTTGATTTCTCGCGTACGTTTTCTGACATTAATGTTCAAATAGTACTACGACAAACTCGGTGTTTTTTCGTTACAAGTGTAACGGCGCCGTGAATTTCAATTTTGGCAATACGTCTTACAGAGCAGCCCTACAGATCAGATAATGTTCTTTGCTGTCTCTGGCAGAACATGTTAAACATACTTAAATCCGACAGTTGGTTCGGTCGTCAACCATTATCACAGTGTCGTAGCAGTCATAATACGTGCAGCCAGAAACGGGTCACTTTGTGCCCATTAACGCTAATCAAGCAATTTGCCATAGTGACGCATCGTCGGCATAGTGCAGTTGGTTGGTATTTTGATCAAACGCAAGATGACGCTAATTGACAAACAAAAACTAAAAAAAAACTTTAGAAAACATAACATTAACATATTTGCACCATCTTATCAGCTCCGCGTAAAACACTGTGTCTTCGTAGCGTTTGTTCGGCGTATCTGTGCAAATATGTCAAAAAGTTACGAATCGATTCTATTTACTTTTAAAAAATGTCTTCGTGCTAGAAACGAATTAGTCAGTTAAGCTTTTACGGAAAATCCCGTTTTACCATAAATTTTAAAACATACCCGAAACTGTTATTTATTTCACATCTAACCAGAATCTGACAGAACTTGTAGGCCGCGATCTACCTCGAACTTTTTGCCGAGACTGAGGGTGAGGCTGACGTTGTTGCTGGCGGACGCGGGCTCCGATATCCAGCACGTGACGTCGTTGGGATTGTTGAGATCGGTGAGGTGTGACGCCGGGTGACTCAGCTTGACGTCGGACGAGTCACAGACGTGACAAGACGACGACGACGACGAAGTGGAACTCTGCCAGGTCGTTCCAGACGGCAGACAGTAGCGACTGGGTGATGTCTCACCGCACGTGCTCGATGCGCTCACCCGGCGTCCGAAGGCGGCGTTCACGAAGCCCGGGGCACAGCGCTGCGCAATGACGCCAGTTTCCTTGTCGTAGCAAGGGTCAGGTTGGTCCGCGTCGCCGACGGATGGCGGCAGAGGCAGGGAGACAGGAAGCACCGGTTCGACGGACTCCGGCGAGGGCATCTCCTGCCGCTGGAAAGCAGAGGCGAATCGGTCGAGCAGTGTCGGCGACGCGTCGACGCACCGCACCAGCAGTAGAACGTCGACGATGATCAGCGCGTGGAAGCAGCTGAACCGCATGACGCCACGGTCTGACTTGCGACGATGACCGGATAGCGACATCGCCAGTGTCGACACCGGCATGCGTTGAGTATATACAGAGACTTCACGACTGATCGTGCGCAGACTCTCGCATAGCTGTACACGCCAACAAAACTGAATGCCGCACATTCAGGTCAATATAAATAAAAATAAAACTAAACCGTGCGTTTATTTTAGGCACATTTGTGGCCAAAAAAGTCGATTATGGGCTTCTATAGCTAAAATCTTTAATTCAAATTTGGTACCATTAATGACACGTTTACTATAGAACACACAAATAACAACTGGACTTTTAATGGCTAAAAACGATTAATATCAGGTCTTGTGGACCATGTGTTCAGTTTGCGTTTATCTTAGTTTGCAGAAATATTTATACAAATATGGCTTCGAGTGCATGCTAAAAGCAAGTTAGCAGAACGCATGGCGTCAAGTAAAAGGAAAAAAAATTTTAAAAAACACCAAAAGTGTAGAAAAAAAACGAATGTACAGTAGACAAAAGTAAAACATGCGATGATAATGTTTAAAACGTATAACATGTTTCAATAATCATATGTTAGTCTCTGTTTTGCAGTTTTTACGTATTATGTGCTATCATTATTTCGAGTCACTTGACATATTTATTTGACGTGTATGTAAATCGAATAAATACGTCAAGAGAGCAGCGCGTGTGTAGAATTAAGTTGCTCACGGCGGTATTTTGTTCCCGTCGTTGCTTTGCTTCTTTACAATTTTGTAAGCGCACTTTGGGCGTTTGTGGCCGCCGGCAATTAGCTTTGCGCTTTCTCGCGGCTGCGAGTGCGACTCATGCTCGTCTGTCAAGAAGCAGTAATTTAGTGCTAAAAACCAATAAAAATAGACAAAAATATTTTTATTTTGGACTTCTGCTTAAAGTACGATCTGGACAAAAAATTTATAAGAAATTTACTATTTTATTTTAGATTTAATAAGTTAACATTTGGTCGCAACGATTTTTTAAATTTTTTAATTAAAGCTGTTAAAGTTGTTAGAACTATTTATACTTTCATAGTGATAAAACTACTAAAGCTTTTGAAGATAAGACGTACGTTTACGAAACTACATTGTGTCCGGAAAACAGTAACCTCCTAGACATTGCGCAATAAAAATGTCAAATCTGAACGAATCTGAAAAAAAATTTTGTACGCTAAATCTCAAATATATTGCTGAAACGACTGCCAAATTTTGTCAAAAATATTATTTTTAGTGAAGTTATTAATTGTTGAATATCGATAACAAAATATTTCCGTTACCAATATGGCGTTACATAAGTAAACCCCACTGATACAGCACATTTGCGTATCTTCCAACAAACAACATTCCTTTTCGGCAAAATTCTACGTCAACAATGCGTCATTAATTGGCAATCAAAGTGCCAAATTTTAGTTAAATCTGCCAAACCAAACAACAGTTACAGCAGCTTTTGTGAGGTCACCACAAAACACTTTCTGGTCTGTATCTGAGCTGCTGACGTCTTCAACAAAGATTTGAAACTGAAGTGTTATGGGTTGACCTCACAAAAGCTGGTGTAACTATTGTTTGCTTTGGCATATTTAACTAAAATCTAACACTTTGATTGTTAATAGATGATGCACTGTTGATGTAGAATTCTGCTGGAATCAGACGTTGTTTGTTGGAGTTACGCAAATGTACCGTAACAGAGGGATTTACTCATGTAACGCCATACTAATAAAGAAAATATTTTGTTATCGATATTCAACAATTTATAACTTTGTTAAAAAATATTTTTCAACAAAATTTTGTGATCTTTTTAGCAATTTATCGCAAATTGAGTGTACAAATTTTTTTTATTAAATTTATTCAAATTTGACATTTTTAGTGTACGATGACTAAGGGGTTATTTTTTTCGGACGCAGTGTATCTAAAAGCTGTCTGTACAGATAGGTCTCGGTATTGAAATTAACAGCAGTCTGTACTGGTTCGAATCTTTGCCTGAAAAAAAACCCAGCCAATGAACATAAAATACACAAAATTGATTTCTAAAAATACCTTGCAACTATGTCAAACAGTCGACGACACTGGCTGTTTCACACACCAGCTATAAGTAGGCCCATGTACACACGCTGCTCAAACGATCCACGAGTATTCCGTGTGTAGATTCTCTGCGTATTGCTCTTGCGACGATCGGCGACTGACGACAATTGCTGTTGATTGCGCGAAACTGGACCGATCGGTAAAAGTAGCGATCGTAACCTGCACAAACTAACCACAATCTGTTCCGCGCAAAAAACGCGTATTAACAATAAATCCGCCGACTCTTGTAGACTCGACGAGAAGTATTATCGTAGATTTATCGAGACGAAAATGCAGAAAATGATTGAGACGAGCAAAGAACGGCTCTGTTCCAGCGATCAGCAGCCAGTAAGCAAGCAATCGCTGCTGCCGTGAATCAGTCAGAAGCTGGTCAGCAACTCCGCTGTGGTTGCCGGTTGGTTGCTTCGACTGCTACACGCCAACGGGGCGGAGCAAGATCCGACTGAGCGACCAAACCGACGACGTGCACAGTAGCACTGAACAATTGCTTGACAGCAAGCGGCTCGCCGTTTGCATTCGTTTGCTGGAAACGCAGCGATTATGTAACGAATTGTTATTAAGCCTACTATTTGCTGATATTGGTACCATAGTCTGCGGCGGTCCGAATTTTTTTCCGCCGTAGAATATCGGTCTTTAGCCACTTTTATGGACTTAAGGAGCTTTTCTTGGGACTTTTTTCGTTAATCGGATTTATTTCTATTTTGGCTAATTTTCCTTTAGCAGTTTTTTTACGCGCGAAAGCAGCTACTGCTTTCAGCGCGTCTTAGACATCGCAATTCTGTCTGTCCGTCTGTCCGTCTGTCTGTCACACGGGTGGATCAGTCAAAAGCGGTGCAAGCTAGAATCACGAAATCTGCACCGTCGGCTGCCTGGAAAACTCTAGTTTCAGGTACCGTTAAGCTTTTCCATAAATTCGAACGGGGTCACCCCGAACAAAGGCGCTAAATGAGAGAGGGTGGGCAAAATTTGCGATTTTTGGCCAATAAGTGGGTCTGTCTCAGTAACGGTGCGAGATAGGGCCAAGGTTACTATTAATCACTAATAGGAAGTCGTACACTGGCTCTCGATTGGCGTTAAATTCAATAACCTTGAATGACCTTGAACGCCAAAATAGGGCGTTTTATGGATTATTTGGCGTTTTCGGGCTGCGACACAAATCTATATCATTCACACGGTGGCGCCACGGAACTACCGTTATGCGATGCAGATAAAAAATTTGATATTTGTATATTAACTTAGCGTGAACACCTCAATTTTCAGCTAAACTACTAAACCGGAACTGCCATAGGCTTTAGCGCGTTTCGTGAGCATTAGCTCGAATTTCTTGTCACACGTAACCATAATCTTTAATTGAACAGTGCGCGTTTCTCTTCACATTTGTAAAACATTTTTGCAACTGCTTTACGAAACGTTTTCCCTAATGCTTAGACGTAAAACACTTCATCTCATACATGGGCGGTTAACGGTCTATAATCTATTTTTGCTTTATTTAACTTGAAGTAACTGCCTCATGTTTTCAAGCCGTGCTCAGTCGAAATGTCATATCAGCGTACGTAATTAAACTATATTATTTAGGCTTACAAAAAACAAAGCAGTTACAAGTTGTTTTTTTAAAACTTTGTTTGTTTTTACGTGATAATTTGATAAATAACCATTGCCTTGCATATTAGGTTACAAAGTTCATTACGTTATTCACTTTTCTATTTGTCTTGTAAATGTCATGCTAATATATCGAATGATTGCAAAAATTTTGACAGCTGATCTTTGCTAATGTAGGCTTTTTAAGGGCATTAGGCCCTAATCTGAGCCACTGTATACTACACTGTTTCCCCAAAAAGCATCCCCGACATTTTCGACTGTAACTTGAAAACCAATTGTCAAATTTTGATAATTTTTGGTACGAATATTCCTGACACAACTTTCCATTAAATGACTATTCATATTTAGTTTTTTTACTTTACCCAATGTATGCTTCTAAACTACCTAGAGAAAGCAAATTAGGCTACATAATTATGTGTTGAAATATAACCAGAAAACGTGAAAAAAACATCCCCGACATTATCGATCGTAACTTGAACAGAAATTAGCGAATTTTGATAATTTTTAACACAAATATTTCTGACACAACTGGCTATTAAATAAGTGTTTTAGTTTTTACCTCACCCAACGTCTGCTTTTGCACTACCTGGGGAAAGCAGACCAAGCAGACGTGTTAAAACGAATTTAAAAAACGTCAATAAATTCCACCTAAATTCCATCTGTGGGCCCCAACAGCCAGTTTGTTACAAGGTTTGCGCCTGTCATGCAGCAGTGTGTGTAAAGTCAAAAAGCGACTGGTACAGCCTGGATTGGTCTGGAGCAGAACATTATCGATACTGCTGCCAGTGAATGAAGAAAGCATCTCCTTGCCTGTGTTCGCATGTGAGCCAACATTTTAAGCAATTTTACTGCAGACAGTTGTAAAGTGGACAACTGGATGAAATGTCAGCCAGTGTGTCAGAAATGTCAACAAAATGTGTTTTTACGCGTTATGTTAATTAATCATTCATATCGCATTGGATAAAAAGTGATATTTCGCTAGTTGTGTTTTCCCCAGGTAGTGCATAAACAAACGTCGGATGAGGTAAGAAACTAAATAGTTATTTGATGGCAAGTTGTATGAGAAATATTCTTACTAAAATTATCAAAATCTGATTATTGGTTTTCAAGTTTGAGTCGAAAATGTCGGCAATGCTTTTTCGGGACGCAGTGTAAACAGGAACTTTGGTAAAATTAAACGGTCGACTTTGTGTAAAAAGACAATAAGCCTACTGTAGACCCACAGCTGAACACAAGGAAAACTGATGAGTATAAGAAATAAAAAAATAAATGTAAAAGCGTTTGACATAGGACTTATAAACAAATACACTGTATATCAGTATAGCCTATATGGTATATATATGGTCTATCTAAACTGAGCTACTCGTCTGATTGTGAGCACGATATAAAAATGTTGGTATCGTATCACGGTTAAGTTACTACTGGTCGGTGCGGCTAAGGTGTCTGAGCGTTTTTCGTCGACTGCACGTGCACAGACGACCATTAATTGTCGGCTCTTTTGTGTCGTTCGATGCGGGTCGTAGACTATGCCTGCCGTTCCAAGTCGATTCGATTGTCACGAAATGTATTTTTTCTCTCATCGCTGGATGGAGTGCCTCGGAATACGGGTTAGAGACGGTGCTGGGCGGTTGGGTGTGTCGGTACGGTGGGCAGGGTTACGAGTATCCGAAACAGATCGTCGCGTTATTTTGATAGGCTTAGCTACTTAGGTCCTGCCTAAAAAGACTGGTCATAGGCCTATGTGTCACATAGGCCACGGTCTAGGCCTATAAGTCTCTAGAATACCCAATTTAGCACGATCGGCACGAAACATACGTTTCAAGACAGCCTAGAGAGGTGTGTACACCACAGTCCGAGACTGTACCGTTGATTCATCTTGTTCTTCGCACACCTGTCCTGTCCATGCCTCTTGGCTAAACGTTCGCGCGGATGCCAATTACTTTCCGATTATGGGGCGTTGTGCCTCGTCGACTTCGCCTTGATGTGGCCGTCATTTACGATTTATGGCGTGTTCTGATGGGATTGTTAGGCCTATAGGTCTAAACTGTCCATCAACCCGGTACAATAAGACCATTTTGCAGGTAGGCTATTGGTGAACGGTTCTCGTATTTACAGCCCGCTGAATGTAGGCTTATGCAAGTTTGCTCGCTCGATGGCCTGAACAGAACGTGACATGCTGTGCAATGAATTTAACAAAGGACAATCTCGAAATAGCCAAAAATAGCAAGCCTATAACATAGAAAAGTAATTCGAGCAAAGCTCACCTGACGCGCAACAGCATCAGTGCTGCCACCTGGACTGTACAACGTGCAATAAAATAATGATGCGTTTTGAGAGTAGGCCGCCATGGTCTACCAAAATTTGAGAATTCACGATGAAAAACTCTTTGAACCTTTCAGGTCGAAACTCGGAACTAAATATACACTTCATGGACCTATGCAGTTTCTGCTGGTCTGGACCTATCTCTAGTAATTTCAGTGCAAATGCAATTCACTGCTGAAACATGTGTCCGTTGCGTCGCCGACTATGGTTGAATGGTTCTGAAACATGACGTGAGCCTTGGAAAACAGGATCACTGCCTTTGACAATATATGCCTCCGACGTATTCTTCGGATTCCGTACACAGACCATGTTACGAATGCTGATGTACGACTCGATCCGAGCCGGCTCTAACTTACACCACATTGCTCTAGCTCATCCAGACAAGACGTTTCCGCTTCTTCGGGCACGTAGCAAGGATGAGCGTCATGTAAGATACCTTCAGAGCTTTACACACATCGGCTCGCGGGTTCCCCAAAGACTGGAAGCGTCTCCCAGGCCGCCCACGACACACTTGGCTTTGCATCATGACGTTCAGCCACTCAACCATGGTTTCAATTCAGCATGGAGGCTTGCAGAAGATCTAGGACGAACAGAAGATCTAGAGGCAGCTCTTGGAGACGGCCATGCTCCAGTCAGGGGCACGCCCGTGATGACGATGACGCCTGCTGGACGCCTTCGTTCGAGGAAAACCCCTTGCCCTATGCAGCAGCACGAAATTTTGCGGAAAAAACTATAGGCCTAGTCTTTGTAGAAGTCCACAGTAAAGATTCGGTGATCCTAGCTATATCGACGTTTTGATAGTGCCATGGTGTGATGGACAGTGAGACAGACAAACAGACGGACAGACGCCTGTAGCCTACGTATAATAACTAAAACGCACTCAGCATAGGCCTGGCTGTCGCGTGTAAAAATTAGACATTAAAACTACAACAGAATAATTATATTTGCAAACGTAGGCCTAATTAAAAACTAATGTTTTAAACAAATTGCACAGTAGACCCTAGTGGAAAATCCTTGGAAATCCTACTTCGATATTAAAGATTCTTCCACACCGAGACCACACACAAGATGTTTCCAGACGAGTAAAGTGAAAAGCGTGAGATAAAACTTTAGCGGAGAAGCATGAGTTGACTGAAAAAGCGAAATACGTGAGACTTGGCAGGGCTGTGCACATGTGCGAATGACCAAACAGACAGACAGACAGACAGACCTACATCTAGGCCTATCGCAATAACCGGCATTCGCCACGTTTTCACAAAGGCCACCTAAGAACCAGGAAAAGTATGATTTATTCACTATTTCACTCAAATTCGTCTGAAAAAATAAACTCATTTCAGTAATTTTTCATCCGTATTCATTCAAAAAATGATAGAAGATAAGCACATGACATTACAGCATAACGCAGTGACTGAAACAGTTGCTTCGAGCTGCAAAAATTAAGCTTGTTAATAATAATATAATAATAACAAGAAATTTGAGCTAATGCTCACGAGACGCGCAAAAGCCTATAGCAGTTCCGGTTCAGTAGTTTAGCTAAAAATTCAAGTGTTCACGTTAAGTTAATACACAAATACCAAATTCTCTATCTAGATCACATAGGCCTAACGATAGTTCCGTGGCGCCACCTTGTGAATGATAGAGACTTGTGTCGCAGCCCGAAATCGCCAAAAAAATCCATAAAACCGCGCCTATTTTGGCGTTCAAGATCATTGAATTTGGCGCCAATCGAGAGCCAGTGTACGACTTCCTATTAGCGATTAATAGTAACCTAGGCACTATCTTGCACCGTTACTGAGATAAATGTACAAAACATTAGTTTATACACTTGTTAACGGCAACATTTAAGGACTTGCGCATCTAAAACAGCAAAAATTACAAAAGGTGATATTGCCCGCATCACACTGACTGTGTGTCAATGTGCTGCCGAATAATATCACCTTTTGTAATTTTTGCTGTTTTAGATGTGCAAGTCCTTAAATGTTGCCGTTAACAAGTGTATAAACTAATGTTTTGTACATTTATATTTGCTGTTTTATTACTAAAATACTGTTTTCCTACTGGTGATCAGTTACAAAGATAT
>Ga0056128_1010554_pt1 | contig 11503 bp, 8 predicted proteins | sample WorMetLIZISLAND2_FD_71113 | JGI IMG/M metagenome (GOLD analysis project Ga0056128, IMG submission 71113) | Marine gutless worms symbiont microbial communities from Max Planck institute for Marine Microbiology, Germany - Olavius geniculatus... ... | reverse complement strand
AGCAAATATAAATGTACAAAACATCAGTTTATACACTTGTTAACGGCGACATGCAATGAGTGACACATCGAAAACAGCAAAAATCATAAAAAGGTGATATTATTCAACAGCACATTGACACTTAGGCGATGTGACGGTGAGTGATATCACCTTTTTATGATTTTTGCTGTTTTCGATGTGTCGCAACATCACGAAGAAACTTGACGTAAAAATTTACTTTTACCCATCTTATGTTAATACTAGTCTTTTGCTACACTACCTTGCAAAATGCAGTTTGTAGTTTGGCCGTTGACAACAATGAATTCATACTGGATAGCGCAGGCGTCGTATAGGCTCAGAAAATTATTGCGAGACTACTAAAAGTCGAAAGTTGAAAGTCGGCGTTGAATTCGGAATATATCGGTGTTAACTGAATGTTGTATCTTGTTGTGTGATGATAAGTTTTGCTTTGAATCAGCAGAAGAAAAAGACAAACTTCACAAACAGGCGACTTAGACAGTGACGTCAGCGGGCAAAGCTCTGACTATGTGGACAGTGGACCGCTTGGGACAGCAGATGACCCAACACCCGCAGATGGCCCGCTGCAAGAGAACGCCAGCTGGCCTACAACGAACAATGTAACTGAAGAGCTTGCCACAAATCTGTGTGAAAACGCGATTAAGGAAAATGTTGAAAACACGGTCTTTAGAGACTGTCTCCAATACACCACATCGGAAATGATGACTAATATCAAAGATTGTATCAAAGATATACAGGTAACGTCGTTAAATTTAGTTTTCGTTTATTTTTTTAAATTTGAGTTAATTTGTCTAATTCTTATTTTACGTAACTAAATTGCAAATTGATTTTGTTTTAATTTTTAAGGAACCTATTACGCAGCTAGTCGCATACGTATCTTGGTAGGCCTGTGTAGTTTTAGTGAGTGTGATTATGTACTTACCGAATTTGATGTTCGCGAAAAACACTGGGATTATTCGAGAAAATATTATGTAATGTACAGGAATTTTAACATAAAATATACTGTGTCTTTGAGAAGATTTACAAGACGTCTGTCAAATGAATAAACAAATAAGTAAATAATAACTTAGTTTGTCGTACATGAATTGCCGAGGTTGGCCGGTAACTTAGCCTCTAAGTTACTATCGGAGAGACGGTATTGCAATGAGATGTGAAGTCTGAGCTCCACTCGATGCTTTGTTGTTTAAAACAAAAAAAATGATTTAAATGATGACTTGTTTCCCCACCGTGGTCAGCCACTTTGTCGTGGTAGTGGGGCTTTGTACCGATGACCAGAAAGATTTCTAAAATATGGAGGCGAGGAGCTAACTAAGAGCTGACCAAACCCGTGAGAGCAGATTTCCTACACGTTAATTACCAGTGCTTCTGTGTTGGTTCGGCTTCACAACCGACTACGGCCTTACAGCCGTCTATTTACGGCTTCATAGCCGTCTACGGCTTTATAGCCGCTACCTGTAATCTTGTGGTTACATTCGAGGATGTGCATTGGGCCGAACTGATACGGCCTCAGCGCTGGGCATGTGTAATAGCCTGCCTACCCCGGAGGTAAGGTAAGGTAAGGTAAGGTAAGGACTAAGAATGACTTGTTTTTAGCCGTGTTCTAACAAATGTCAACCACGTGCTTTTGCAATACTTGTCTAATCCAGCAAACACGCAGTAAGACACAAGGATTAATGCGCACAAGAAAACTTCAATTTTTAAAAGAACACACACGAACGACCAAGATTTTTCTTATAAAAATCTTCGCGAGACTATTTGCATCTAGCTTTAATGATTATACACCGTGTTTCAAAAACAGTCAATATAGTTTTGTTATAACTTTGTAAAACTTTCATTAAATTTGGCAATTTTTGGCATAAAGATGGCTCAAACAACAGAATTATGTAAAGTGCACTCAATTTTTACTTCACCTAATTTATGTCGACGCATTATTGTGCGAAACGTAGATGCTTCAAATTGCTTTATAGTGCCGATTTGTTATCCAGAGAGAGAGAGAGAGAGAGAGAGAGAGAGAGAGAGTAGAGAGTAGAGAGCCGCCCATAGTAACTATAAATAATCAGTGATACAATATCCAAAGATAAAAAAAAGAAAAAAGAAAGAAAAAAAAGAAAAGTGCAAAAGTCAGTTACAAACAATATGATTATAACGAATTGCAAAAACCAGCCAGAAGATAACAATATATAACTAAGTACACCAATGTAAATAATGTATAATTAAGTACACCACACAATAAAATGCGAATATTCAGCAGAATTATAAACTATTATAACAACTTTTTTTGCAAATTATTAGAGTTTATATTTAAAGTTTGCCAGCATATACGGACACAATGGCTTAGATGCAACGCCATTGGCTGATAGCAGAATCAAAAGTTTTTTCCTGATCAAACGGCATTTACTCATCGATTAGAGCTTATCAGTCAGCTATTTTGTTATGTGCTTTTTATTGTAAATTATTTAACAGCACAACATTATTAAATCACGTGGCAGTCTCCGTCAAAAAAATGATGCAAAGATGAGCAATTTGATACAAATAATCACCGCGCAATTAAATTAAGTGAGGTTGAAAATGAGTGCACCTTACAAAATTCTATTGTCTCGTCTCTCTTTGTCCAAAAAGTATCAAAATCGGTGGAAATTTCACAAAGTTATGACAAAAACAATTTTGACTGTATTTTGAGACACAGTGTAGTGTACTTTTGTGTTTCTGGTTGCACCATTATGAGATGTTTGTTTCACAAATGTTACTACATTTTCATACGTTTTTCCACTTTTTTTCCGTTGTAATTGCTAAAACATTGCACTTCAAATTTTTTTTCATTAAACGAGCATTGTGATGATCATGATGATTGATTGACTGCTGCAGTTAACTGACAACGTCACTTTGTCTACGGCCGGAGCGGCTGGCAATTTTCTTGTCGCCTGCAGGGCCGCCGTTGACCGAGCAACTAATGCGACTAACGCTAACGAAACAGCTGGAATGCGTGCGGCGGTTGATAAAGAATTGGAGTGCAATTGCCATTTGAACCGCCCAGTCCAAGAGTGTTGTGGAAACGGAAAGTGTCATGCAGAAATATGCCACTGCAACACAGGTTGGTTACACACTGAGCTGTCTGCTACTACATTCTAAACCAAGTCCTCATTTTATAATTTGCACCCGCATTATATGTGATGCTTGCAGTTCTTTAGACATTTTTTGACAGACTGCTTAGGCCCACTGCCTGCACTCTGTCCAATGCTATGCATTGCTGCAGTGGACAGACCATAAAACTGCAATCAAACACATTGGGTGACTTTAAATTTTGCTTAGACCTAAGTTTTAAACTATAGTTTTAGACCAAAACTTGGTTTAAAACTTAATTAATGCAAAATTTAAAGTGACGATTAAATCCGGTTTTAAGTAGAGTTTTAAACCGGACGCTTCCGCTGAAACCAAAGTTAAAACCGACCACAATACCAAAGTTCGGTTTAAAATCAAACTTAACCTGAACAATCCAGTTTCAAACCTGATTTCCATAATGCATCGAGATAGGCGTTTCTTCTTAAAGACAAGTCTTTAGGTTTGGTTTAAAACCAAAACCACTTCAACTTTCGATTTAGAGAAAACAAGATGGCATTTGTTTACCCAGCGGTTGCTATTGCTGCCGGCGTTCTAGTGCCCATTCGCCTACGACGTGCGCCTAATGTACAGCGCAAATCATGTTTATCTGACGAAGATGAGTTTCTTTCAACGCGTCTGAGTGCTAGACAAATTTACCAGCTAGCCTTAGAATACATCCGATGGCGTCGTCAGGTTGGTGGTGCAAACGTAAGATATTACACCAGTACTGAGCATGTGAAGCTCTTCCTGCGTTAATTACTTGGCCCGAGGAGGATACTATCACCAAGTCGGTCGAGACGAGAAACTTGCAGAGAGTTCGGCAATGGTCAATCTGCACAAAACTCCTGCTTTTTTCCAACATACTGCTGCAAGGTATAAGCTGCCCAGACTAATTTTTTTGTCTTAATATTTTAATATCTGTGTATCGTCTGCATATTTATAGGGTACCAAGGAAGTAGGTTTTCAGTTTAAAACTGAACTTTAAAACCGAGCTTAAACTGAAGTTAATCTGATCATTGGTTTAAAACCGTCCAGATTAAGGTTTGGTTTAAAACTATAGTTTAAGACTTAAAATTTAAAGTCACCCATTTTTTACTGTGTTGCAGCATCGTTCGAACACACAATACAACAAAATACAAGTTTTCTGCAAGTTTGTAGCTGGCCGTAACGCAAGAATACGTAAGCTTATGGCAACATCCACAAATTATTACTGCCGCAAGGTGTCAATCGAAATGGCGTATAAGAGATTTTCCATTATTGATTAATAGACTACTTTCTTTGGGTGTAGCTTGCACTGTTTCTGAAAACCGACGACTTATTGTCTAAAAATCGCCAAATTTTTCGTATGTTCGGTATTTTATGCTGTTGGCGTGACTTTTTAAAGTTTGTGAAGAATTGAAAGTTTTTGTAACAACTGACAATGAAGATTTAGTCAGTTTGCTTCGTCTTTTTCGATACAATCGCAGAATGTGACGGATACACACAGACAGACGGACAAACGCCTTTACGACAGCTAAAAAACGTTTAGCATAGCTGTCGCACGTAATAGTTAATAAATGTACAAAACATCAGTTTATACACTTGTTAACGGCGACATGCAATGAGTGACACATCGAAAACAGCAAAAATCATAAAAAGGTGATATCACTCACCATCCATTCACATCGCCTAACTGTCAATGTGCTGTTGAATAATATCACCTTTTTATGACTTTTGCTGTTTTCAATGTGACACTCATTGCATGTCGCCGTTAACAAGTGTATAAACTAATGTTTTGTACATTTATGTTTGCTGTTTTATTACAATAACAAAGTTTTTATGTTGATGGTCAATTATAAACCATCTGCTTTACAGGGCCATGAAGACACTGAGCCTTAAATATTTTGGGAGTCACGATTTTGATCTTTAAGGGTCACGTGTCGTCATCGGAACGTGACCATCGGACTCGTTGAGAGCACTTTCCTATTGGTGGTCAATGATGATCACAAATCTATCTTGCACAGATACAGAGATACGGGGCTTCAAATAAATATATTGGGGTCACGACCTTGACTTTTGGGGTCACGTGACGTCATCGATCACGTGACCATCGGACTCGGCGTGGGCAATTTCCTATTGGTGGTCAATGATGACCATGCGTCTATCTTGCACGTATACGGAGATACGGGGCTTCAAAGATTTTGGGGTCACGAGTTTGACGTGACCATTCGACTCGGCATATGTGGTTTCCTATTGGTGGTCCATTGGAACCATACGTCTATCTTGCACCATTACGGAGATATAAAGCCTCAAATTTGCATTTGCCCATGTTAAAGGCCAAAAGTTCATTGCGCACACGCCGTATCACGTGACCTGTAGGCAGGGGGTCAAAAATAACCACATATTTGGACATCCCAGGTCAACATTGCCTATTCACTATACAACTTCTATGAGGCTACGATGACGATTAAGGACCGTTTGTAGGTGAAAATTTTATACACAGGCATGTTTTAAAAGGCCAAAACGTTGACTGCGCATGCCTTGTGTCACGTGACCTGTGGGTAGGGGGTCCAAAATAACCACATATTTGGAATTCTCGAGGCCATATTACCTATTCACTATACAACTTTTATGGGCCTACGATGACGATTAGTGGCCGTTTATAGGTGAAATTTTTATACGGGGGCGTTTTTGGCCGAAAATTTTTGTTCTTTTTTTGCTCAATTTTTCACTTTGGGGGTATTTTTCAGGGGTTAGATATTAACTTTGAATTTTTTACCCCTAAAAAGGCACACCCTTGCGTGAGACCGCGTCGTTTGAGCCATCGTGCGTGAAAATCCGCCAATCGGTCTGACCTGTAGATCGGTCAACAAAAAAGGTATATTATATCGGAGAAAAATTTTCGTTATATTTCACCCATTTGCCGAAAAGCACGAAATTTTGCACGGGGGGTCGTCTCGCGGACGTAATGACCTGTTTCAAATTTTGTGTCGATCGGTTCAGGGGTTTCGGATCTGCGCGGGGTCGAATTTTGCCATTCTCCCTTTACTTAGCCGATCGCCATTAACACAGGGCTGTGCTACCGCACGCCTGTGATTTGTGACGGAAACACACATAGACAGACGGACAAACGCCTTTACGACAGCTAAAAACGTTTAGCATAGCTGTCGCACGTAATAGTTTATTTGTAAATATGCAGATTACATTGGCGACACGTGTGACGTGCGCAAAGATCAGACTCCAGTCATTTATGGTTTTCTGAACGGAGATCGATGTGCTGTGAATGACAATGAACGGTGTGAGGATGTAGTCGTCGATGCGTATTTTTTTGCCATCAATCCTGCATCTTCCTGCAAAGTGGTGGTAAGTACCGAGTCTATTGTTGTGCACCAGTCATCCAGGGGCAGATTAAACGACAAATCTGAGCTAATGCTTGTGAGACACGCGAGAGCAGTAGCATTAGAAACAGAGCGTTTTTAGAGGGTACCGAAATTTGAAATCCGTATTTTGTACTGAGTATTCGTTAAACATAATGGGTCGAAACTTAAACTGTTAATATTTACGTTTACTACTAGAAATTTCATATGCATGCCATCTGAATCTATCTCCAGTGATTTTGGCGCAATTTACTCTAGATCGCCAGATCGTTTTCAGTTTGTTCTATAAACAAGATAATGTTCATACGAACACAGAGTCTGTCCAATAAATTTCGATAGTTTACAGTATATGACTATATGTCCCTATAAATATAATCAGTGAGCTGTTTACACTAGTAAAACAATCAAAAAATTAAATTTTAAATTGTACAGCAACAATGCTATTGTCATCCTTCAATTTATTATTACTAAACAATTAACGTTGTCAGTCACGTGACCATTCGATTTGTCACCAACGCTTTCACGGCTTGTGCGGTAGCAACAAGTTGTTGTATAAGCGATGTGCCAAGTCAATGAGAAGGGCGAAATTTCGACCCCCCACATTCCCACATTTTTTAACCGATCTTAATGAAACTTGAAACCAAAAAAGATATCCAGAATGCGACCCACATGCAAAATTTGGTTGATGTGGGACGACGAGAAGGGGGTCTGCGTAGGGAGGGCATTTTCCGTTACTTTTTGTGTTCCTGCCTTTTTTTGTATTCTTGTTCACGCCTACAAATCACACCAGAAGACCGATCACGACCGTTTATGGCTCGAAACGCGTGCTTCCGCGTAAGGTAGGGTTTTTGGGGGTGTCAATGATAAAAAATAAGGTTAGGGGGTCAAAACTCCACAAAAACATGATTTTTTTGGCACGAATAGGCATTTTAAGCTAAATTTGCGAAATTTTCCAATCGCGATATCTTGAAACGTACGCACGCGATCAACACGAAATTTAAAAGGGAATTTTAGGTGCACAAATGGACTTCGTGGGTGGTCCTGCATTACAAAATTATAATTCAAGATGGCGGCAGCCGCCATCTTGAATTTTTGCACAAACATCAATAACTCAGCCGCCGATTGACGTAGATGAATAAAATTTTGCAGCGATGTAGCTCGCTGCCACTGGAAACAGACAATTTGACCAAAGTGGACAAAAATGATACATTCAAGATGGCGGCGGCCGCCATTTTGAATTTCATTTATTTTTCATAACTCGTTTACTATTGCAGATATTTGCACGAAATTTGGTATTTGTATTACCCTGGAGGTCCTACATGCAGGTATGCCGAAAGATTAAACAAAAATTAAATTCAAGATAGCGGCAGCCGCCATCTTGGATTTTTGCAAAAACAGCAATATCTCGGCCGCCGATTGATGTAGATGATTGAAATTTTGCAGTGATGTAGCCTGCAGGTAGTAGTAGTAGTTGTTGTTGTTGTGTACAAAGTAACTGTTCAGTGACCTTTCAAACTTTAATAAAACCGCAAATATTGTATATATAAAACTGCAAGCAATTTATTTAATGCTGTATAAGCGCTGATGTAAAACTGCAAAAATCAAAAAGTATGAGCACGATCATTATGCATTAGCTTAAACATTTATATCTGGCTACTGAGAACAGATTAAATGTCTAAGCTAATGCATAATGTTCGTGCTTATACTTTTTGATTTTTGGAGTTTTACATCAGCGCTTGTACAACATTAAATGAATTGCTTGCAGTTTTTTTAAATATATAATAGTAAAAATTTTTATTTTTTATATATAATCCTGTAAATGGGTTATTGTGGCCATGCGTCTACCTGGCATCGTTATGGAGATATGGCGTTTTAAAAGTTGCGCGGACGCACGCACGGACGCACACATGGACCGACGCTCAGGCGATTTTATACTATGTCCAATGCTATGCATAGTATTGGACAGACAATGACTGCATTTTTTACTCCTCGCGCGAAGGGGAAGGAGATGGGAAAGGGAATGTGGAAGGAAGATAGCTTAAGAAAAGTTGGACGCACGGACGCACGCACGGACGCACGGACGCACGGACGCACGGACACTCAGGCGATTTTATACTTTGTTTAATGCTATGCATTGCACTGGACAGACAAAAATGCAAACTCAGTGACGTATTTAGAAAAGCAAAGGGAGAAGAAATGTGCATACGTTTTTTGTATATTATTTTCTTTGCATTAAAAAGAGAGAGGCAAGCGCAAGGCTCGCTAAATGCGCCACTGAGCGAAATGTTGTTGAATGAATGCAGGAACTAGACGGCGAAGGTGCGACTTTTTTCACTCAAGCCACACGGGTGCCGAATAGACTTAAATGTGTACTACCACTGTCACCACGAAGTCCTCTATCCACGAAGCCATACTACGCGTGGAACATATCTATATCAAACAATAACAAAACGTTCAGTACACCCAGACGCCTGCTTTCTTATGACTCCAAGTGTCTCAATTGTGACGAAAGCAATGCTAAATCTTGCTCACTTAAGGTTAGTGGCTTTGTTCAATAAACGGCGTTTTTGCTTAATTTTAACTAAGCTTACGCGTATAGCTCGTCATTACAATGCATCCCCGTCTTGGTGGTGTAGCGATGCGAAAAATGGTGGCCTAACGTCTAAGGCAGCCGTATTTAGTGTCATCAAAACGTTTTGTGTTCTTGCAATCGTCACCAAAGCAATAAAAATTTGCCGCGAGGCATTACACCACTGCTATCAAGCGGATACTTCTCTGACGGGTGACTGTCAGTGAACAGGTAAACCATTTATTCTAAGTAACACTAACACCAACACCAAAGTCAACTCAGCTTTTTATTTCTCCGAGGTAGGTAAATCAAGTGGCCACAGAGCTGTATGTTTGCGATTAAAACGGGCACATTTATTCGTATTCGGTGGCAAGTAATACCGTGTGCTCCCATATGGTAACTGACGCTCTGTAGCAGCGAATTTTCCATAAAGAGCTATACACAATCTTTAACCTTTTGCCATGGCAACAAAGGTCGGTCGGGGTAAAATTCAGTTAGCAGCATTTGATGGCCCATTTCCGAAAACTCCAACACCGTTGTTGAGCGCTAGCTTTTTGGTACCTCGTTTTTGAATGTATTTAGTTTAATAATTGTATTTTAATTTTGTTGGCCAAAAACACTTTCTTATTTTTTCGTTTTTTTTCTCTTTTTCTTTCTTTCTTTTTCTAATCTCCTTATCTGGGTCCGTAACGAAGCTGCGACTTCAAATGTACAGTATTTTGAAGCAAGTCTGTGTTTTTTTGGTTTTTATTTGTTTTATAATTTGTGTTTTAATTGTTTTTAAAATATAGCATTACGCATTAATGTTAATACCCGAAAAATACTTTCAGAACTTCTTTATGCTGTGCAGGCTGGAACGTGTCAGATAAACGGCAGATGCTATGAGGACGGAGACTGGAAGGCAGATTCGAATGATAACTGTTTGAAATGCCGACCCGAGTACAACACGTCTAGCTGGGCATTAGGCAAGTCACATTTATTATTATATATGTAAAAAAAACTTACCAGTTTAAAACTGTGTGTAAGCAGGATGTGATGATATCAGTCCTCTAAAACAGCAAAAATCATTTGGGTGACCTTAGATGGGGCTATGCATATGACGTCCTTACCAGCTGAATTTAGTTGGTAATCACTAACATAGTCTCTAAAGCCTTCTTCATTTAATGTTATTTGTCGTATTAAGCCTACTTGCCCGATGTTTACTGATTAGCGTAGCAGCCGAAAATGTTTCTGTTAGCCTATGGCTTAGCTAATGGTAGGCCTAACAAGAAATAAATACCACTCTGTGCCGACACAATATTTAGCTAACCGCGCACTCATAGGCCTATGAATACAAACTGTCCAACTGCGCAACGCTAACCCTGACATTAGACACTTTTAAGCTGAAAGATGGTGTAGCAGCTACTGTGCCATGGAGAACATTTGCATCAATCTTGGATTTTTATGCCTTATTGCTTGAGTTATGAACGCGTGTAGAATGCACAGATGGATGGCGGGATAATAAAGTGATGAGACATTGTTGATGTCTAAAAAGAACGTGAACTTATCCGAGTGCTTGCCGTTTATAGCTGCATGCATGAATGATTCGGCTGTCGTCTTGACCGATTCGCTGTTAATACACTAAATTTTAGCCTGAGTAGCCTATTATGGTAATGACTATCCGATGCAGCAGTCTATAGTATTTTGGTCCAAAGTGAAAGCAGCTATAATAATGAGGACGCCATATGCATAGCCCCATCTAAGGCTACCCAAATGATTTTTGCTGTTTTAGAAGACTGATGTCATCACATCGTCCTTACACACAGTTGTAAACTGGAAGTTTGTTTACATATAAATTTGCTGTTTTGTTGTCAAAAGTCGAAGAATGAGTCTGGCGCATATACGAAGCGCTATAGCAGGATTTGTATCTATAGCAGGATTCGTATTTTTACCTTTTACCTTTTTAAGGCAAACCAAGGACCCGATTTACAAAAAAATTTATTACGCGCGAAAGCAGAATGCTTCGCGCGTCTTTGCCATCATCTGGGCGTCTGTCCGTCTGTCTGTCCGTCTGTCTGTCTGTCACACTCGTGAATTGTATCAAAACGTTGCAAGGTCGCTAATTTATCGTGACAAAATTTCTTGCCACTGGGTGCAGGGGTTCCCCTCGAACGAGGGCGTCAAAGAGGGGTACCCCCTAAAAGACGTCACTTTGCCGTTATTGGCTCGAATAATGTGAAAACGGTTGCAGATAGGTACATACATGCTGCTTATCTTAACAAGCACTGGTGACAGGCTTTTTGGATTTATCAACATCGATGACCTTGAACGACCTTGAAACCCTCAAAAAGAGGTTTTAGTGAATTTTTCGCAATTTTTGAATGCAGCGCACATTTCAACACTGAATTGCGACGAAATGGCTGGAGATAGACCAAGACAACCTGCGTATGAAATTTTCAGCATTCAACGTAGATTTTAGCAG
>Ga0056128_1010550_pt1 | contig 11505 bp, 2 predicted proteins | sample WorMetLIZISLAND2_FD_71113 | JGI IMG/M metagenome (GOLD analysis project Ga0056128, IMG submission 71113) | Marine gutless worms symbiont microbial communities from Max Planck institute for Marine Microbiology, Germany - Olavius geniculatus... ... | reverse complement strand
TTTAGGACTATTTCTATTCTCAGTATCTCTCATTTCATTTTTCTTTTAAACATTTCAGTTCTTTTTAGTTTATGTGCTAGATTAAACTGACAGTGTGTTTGTCAGTTTTTGAGTGCAAATCTTCCATTGCATTGTATTGTATTGTATTGTATTTTATGTACGTCTGTCTGTCTCTCTCGAGTCAGTGGCCGCCGACATCGAGCGTCCAGTCAACTGCGTTGTATTGCTGTGCCAGGAGAATACAATATTGGCGTAGAGTTACTTTGTACTACGCGGGCGGGCTGGCGGCGTATGTGTGTGGGCGGTTGATAGGAAGGCACTGGGCATCGTGGCTGAGTGACAGAAGCAAGTTGTTGGTCTGCCGTCAGTGTAAACATTGAGTCATCACTGCCGCTGCCATGCAGACGGCGTGTTCGCGGGGGCTGGAGAATTAATGGCTGTTTCAGTTCAGTGGCGCCGGCGACTTACTGCACTGCCTGTCCACGTGCCTGTATGCGGCCAGCCGTCTTTTGCACAGAAATCCTGCGGGGTCACCTCACCTGGCTTTCCTTACTAGATACCGCACTGCTGGACTGGATATGCGAAGACGAAGACGCAGTCCGAGCTTATACCACTCCAGACAGTGCGGTATCGTAATTAAACCACGCTTGGATTGCCCAGGCTACACCGTCGTTTGCTTTATGAATGAACGACCGCAGCCGAAAACTGTGAAAACGGTAGCAGTGCAAGCTAAGTGTGGTTTAACTTCCCTTTCCCTATTTTTCTTCTTTCCTCTTTTCATATCTTTCTTTCATTTCTCCCCATTTTTCAGCACCTATAAATCCAGTCTGTAGGTATTGGGGAATTGCTATATATAAGCTTTGCATTCCCGCAAAAAAATGCAAAATGCGAAGGGCATGCTTATGCTGCTTTGAGGTTTGTTCTGCTGAGTGGGCGTCTCAGTCTTCTGATTTTGCTAATAATAACTGAATTTAAAACTGCTGTATCCCATTGCTTTTATCGTCATATTTTGCACTTGTGCTTATTGTGTTCACATGTCTGTGAACGTCGAATGGATTGAATCTAATAGATCTGCCGTTTGTGAAATTGACTGAAACTGGTGAAGTTTTTGCTGGAGTTGTGGTCTTTCTCGTCAGTTGGAGCGCATTATCTGGTATTATCAATGATGCTTATATATAGGTGGTCTTTATGCATAATAGACAGGCTGCGCCTCTGTATCTTTGCACACGTTTAGTTTTATGGCGCTTTATAAGTTCGTTTTTAACTTAACTTAACTTAACCTGCTGTTGTGTCTGATGATTGATGGCTTTCAGACCCAAACTCTGTGTACTTCGATTTGTGTGCGTTTGTCTGGCAACAAGTCGTACATTTTAATTGGCATGTGAAGATACGGATTTCCTGTATAAACTTGCAAGTTCTAATTGCATGCATTTGTTGCAGAGCTGGTTTATACGCTGTAGCTCTTCATGGGAAACCAGTCTCAGAGCTATAGAGCGTTACCTGCCATATGGGGTCACACACTGCAGTTTTACCTACCGCCATAGTATGGTGGCAGGTATGGTGACCATACACAAGTGAGCGTGCCCCGCCTTAACCCCAGCCACACAGGCCTGTACTCAATTTACCTACCCTGCAGGGATGGAAGGCTGAGTTGACCTTGGTATCAGTTATATACCAAAATGGCTTGTACCTGTCCACAGTCACCCATCCATGTTTTTAACCACTTGATAGCGTCCCGAGTCTCGACTCGGAGTCGAACCCACGACCCTGAAATCGCAAGTCTGACGTCATACTACCAAACCACCAAATCACAAATCCACGACAAATCGAAGCTTTTGGAGTTAGGGTCGTAGTCTGTAGAGCACTCACTATCTAGTCTGGTGGAAATATCAGATAGCATCCTGTTAAGTCGAGGTCAGTGTGTTAGCTGCCGGTATAGTTGACTTCTGTTATGCGGTCTGCTGCTGGCTCCCATGCTTGAGCTCCATTATATCATGCTGCCGCGGGGCGGGCGGCTTCCTGTGCGTTTGTTACTTACTTGCTGTGAGCTGTCTTCTCGGGCGCCGGGCTGACTGATTGGCAATCAAGTTGTGACCAGTCGCGGTCACCGAGTCGTCTGTAAATCAGTTTGGACAGAATAATTAAATTGAAACTAGTTTAATACCTTTATCGTTGAACTTATTGGACCGCATACGATGTTTTGTCAAACGCCTGCATGCCAGTATTCTTTGTCAGTGTTTTTGGATCTAGAAAAGTCTGTAATCCAGATTTGTTGTCGATTGATTTGATTACATTGATACAGTTGTATCATGTATATTGTGTGCCCACTGCATGCGTAGGTATCATTTTATTTTTTTACCTGAACTTCGTGCAACGTATTTGATATCTTTCTCCGCTGCAGCTGAGAATCTGAACTGTCTTTTTCGGATTTCGGATTTTAACTTACTGACTTATATTGATGAATTTATATAAAAAAAGTTTTAAAAACTGTATCCGAAAGCACAGCAAAGGATTAATCAACTTCGAGTAAAAAGGGGGTTACGTTGCGGTACATATTACGTTTCCGTATTTAAAGTTTACTGATGGACGTGTTTATTATTTGTTTTCAAAAACACGTTTAATGTTGATGAGATCTTTTGTGCGTTGCTGTGTTGCATGTGTAGAGACGAGCTGATGGATGGAGTGATGCGATTCTATGTCAACGACTCCTCGACAGCAACCGACGACGCTGAAGCCGATCTAACGTCATCATCATCATCGTCACCAACAGCAGCTGGTCTGCTTGGTCTTCGTGCGTCAGTCGGTGATGCGGCTGCTGACGCTGATGCAGGCAGCAGTCCGGTGTCGACAGATTCGAACGCCAACGTCGTAGACACAGCAGTCACCGACGTAGCACCATGTCTCCAGACGGTGGAGCAGAACAGTAACGCAGACGAAACACTGACTCCAGATGTGGTTGAGAAACAGGCCAATGTCACGACATCATCATCAGAAGTGCTAGCGGAACATCGGTCTGGTGGTGAAAGGCGAGACCACGTCGAAACAGCAACGAAAACTCCGCCAACTTCAACTGTGGTCGAAAGATGTTCGGCCAACGTCGAGGGGAAGACCGTAGGACTGAGTGACGCTATTGAATGCCGCTATGTGGTGATGTCATGCTCCGGAAGTACTGTTCAGCTGACTGCCGCCACGAATAGCTCAGAGTCTGGAAAATACAGTTCCAGTCATCCTATATTGCTGCCAGCAGCGTCGTTCGATGAAGCAATATCGCGGCTTAGCTCATCGTCTGAGTCGTCTCCCGTATCTGTCGACCACAGACAGTCTGCCATCCCGGTGGTCGATGTGATGCCAGTTGGCATAGCTGAGTCGGACTCAACCAGTGCCAATGTTAACATGCATACATCTACATCATCTCCGTCCACTGCTTCGTTGTTACAGTCTCAAGATTGCTCACCCGCCGCTGCTACCTATCACTGTGATGCTGAGGATACGTCGACGAGTTCTGCGTGTCCAGTTGTTGTTCCTGTGGTTTCTCTGTCTTGCTCATCGCTGGTCGATCGACTCGGCAGCTACATTCCGTCACCCGGGCCTCTCGCTCAAATGTACGGAGGAACGGCTGCTACCGATGCTGTACAAGCCACATCATCAGGTAGCACATCTGCGGTCTCCCAGACTTCGAACTTTCTGTCGACCTCATCCTCCGCGGTGCGGAACTCGCCGCTTGCTCTGTACTCTCCGCTGAAGGTTGGCGGCGACGTCTCGGAGATCACCGCCAAGATCTCGGCGGCTCGTTCGTGCACTCGGAACGGACTGAGTCTTTTGCGACCTTCAACTGTCGCCGACGAGAACCACTTGTGCCAGCGTCGAAGGGCCGATAGTCTGCGTAGCAGCCTTCGCACGCCAGACACTTTTCGGTCGACGCCGTGGTTGGCTGCCGGTGAACGTTCCGTCGAGAACACTCGAAGGCCGCCGAGTCTGGTGTTGGGACTACCGCATTCTGCGTCAGTCAGTGGATCGTCATCGTTTTCGGAGAGCTGTGCTCTGGTGATGTCATCATTACCCAGTGTTAACTTGTCTCCGTCTATGACGCCGCTCGCCAGCCGGTCTTCTTCGCTGCTGTCCAACGTTAGCTCGACGCTACATGCCAGCACTCTCGTTCCAGACAACAGTCGTACGTTCTTTCACCATTTGTCTTGCAGTTAACTTGCTTGGTTCTACGGTGAATTCTGTTTTTTTTAAAGAATATGTTAACTAAAGTGCGTGAGATAATAGTGTGTAGGCACTTTGTGCAAGTGATTTATTTTCTGCTGCAGTAAACGATTTGCACTGGAAAACCGATACGCTAGCGGTCAGTTTAATCTAGCACCTAACTATAGAAAGAACTGTGAAAATGTTTTAAATGGAAATGAATGAGAGAAACTGAAACAGAAGTATATAGTCTGTCTTCATTCGGAAGTACGGTTGCTGTAAAGTTATGGATTAGTATTCAGCAATGGTTGATGTGAATGGATCTGGTTGACTGGTGATTGGTGATGCGCTGACCTCGGGTTGACCTGTTTCAACAGCACGTCGTTAGCTGGCTGACAGATTTGTCCGTGGATGCATTCTGCCGCCCCGGGTTGTTTACACCATCACTAGCCTGGTGGTGGTTTGTATAGTGTCGCTTGCAGTGGCCCATGACCTCCATCACCTGCTGTGCCCCTGACTGACTTCTGTATACTGCCGTTGGACACTGAGGAGCTAGTTAGTAAGCAGTGCTCCGGTGACAGAGCATCTATTCCCCCAGAGCCTTTGGGACAAGAACCCCCATACTTAACCGTTTCTTTCTTTTGTTTTTTTCATATTTCCCTGTCTGTTTTTTGGGCGGTATGGGGAAGTGCTGTAAGCTCCTCCGGTGGTGTTTGAGGTGAAGCTCGGCAGCAGCAGCAGCCAGTGTTGTTTTCGGGACATTCTGGGCCTGAAAAAGCATCTCCAGGAAGCAAGCTAGCCTGCTAGAGATTAGATAAGCTCAATTATTGTTCGGAAAAAATGACGGTTTTTGACCGACTTCCGTTATTTTGCACAGGTGGCTTAGGTCACGAAGTAATGCATGCAAACTTCTCCTCTGAACAGCTGAAAAATGTTTTTTTCGCCCACTTTTTGCTGGAGCATTTTCTCCAAGGAGGTTTATTATACGGGTAGACCCCCCTGCTCTGAGTGGCTCCATGTCGCCTACTGAGACGATGACTGAGTCGTGTTTACCAAGTGTTTAAGTACAGTGTAGTGGCCATGGATGGGATTAGTGCTAGCCTAGGGTAAGCGCTGGCGACTGGCTGCCATCATCGGTTCATGACCCATCACCAGGGATCGCTCGGTATAGGTATACTGCTGTCGCCGCCGGCTATCACGTTATCACTATGTACTTGGCGTGCTGCTGGGAAGAGTTTAGGTTTCTGCGAAGTTTGAAAGTCACTACTGACACGCCTATCAGACCCACTGACATTCTGGTATACTCAGACCATCAGATCTTGGTACACTGTATAGAATGATCCTAGTTTGCTTGGCTATAGCTGCTGTTGTTCGGGGTTGCGGCGTCACAGGGATGGCCTCTGTGGCCATGATCATGCCACTTCTGGCCTAGCGTGTTGTGGCCTGAAGCTGTGAAGCGATTTGGTCATTCATAACGCTACATGTACTCTCCAAAGCGTGCTGCTGCCGCGGCCCCTGGTGATCGCCGAGGTATACTGGTGGTCCTGCGGCTGAGAGAAAGACAGTTAGACCAGGCTACTAATACTAACGCATGCTGGTGGTCGACCTAGTGGCGACGTCAGACGTCGTGCACAGGAAATGTTTCCACATGGTAGAATGGAATGGACGCCGTACGCCGGCGTCAATGGAATGCCGTTGTCATTGAGCACTGCTGCTGCTGCTGCTGCTGCTGCTCTTGTTTAAACAAATCAGCTGACGGACTGCTAGTGACTGTCTGGCGGTGGTCAGTTTCCGATGGTTACAGAAGCTGTGTAGTTTATCTCGCATCTGCCTCTGGTCTCGTCCAGTACTGCCGCATCACCGTAGCAGACGGACTGGGTGGAAACTCAACGGTCCGAGACGAATTGATTGGACAAAGCAACCTTGGAAATGTATACTTATTCAAAGCTAAACTCAGCAGTCAAAATTTTCAGATTCTTAAGTCCGCCTTTATAAAATGAAATACGAACCATTTTCTAGTTTGTACTTTGAGTGAGTGTGCATTGTGCATAGTTTGTTTGTTAATATTATGTTATGCATGTAATTTGTTATTATTTTTTTCAGTTTTCGATGCTAGTTTGATTTTTGCTGTTGATTTTCGTTATCAACTGATATACCAGTGCAAGTGATTGCCTGGAAAGACTCGACCCCAAAAATGACCTTTAATCGGTTTAAGCTAGGGGAACATAAAAACAGTACATATATACGTGCCAAAGGCATATATATATGTTCTGTGATAAAAATCTACTTTGTCATTCAATGGTCCAGCACTTCCTCCCAATGACGTGTTTAGTGCCGCCGTAATTGGTCACTATTTTGGTCATTAGTTGCAAATGCAGTCTGGTATTTTGTGAGATGAGGTCAACCACATCAATCATCATAGTGACAGATAGCTTTAACTGCTAAATGCTAATATAGCATGCCTATTTGACGTGTGCCCTCGAACGCTGACGGCCTATAAATGCTGTAGCAAATGCTGCAATATAACCTTTGCTGATTTTTACGCGCGAAAGCAGCTACTGCTTTCAGCGCGTCTTAGCCATCGCAATTCTGTCCGTCTGTCTGTCTGTCTGTCACACGGGTGGATCAGTCAAAAACGGTGCAAGCTAGGATCACCAAATCTTCACCGTCGGCTACCTGGAAGACTCTATTTTCAGGAACCGTAAAGCTTTTCCATTAATTCAAAAGGGGTCACTTTGAACGAGGGTGCTAAATGAAAAGGGAGTGGGGAAAATTTGCGATTTTTAGCCAATAAGTCGCTGTATCTCAGTAACGGTGCGAGATAGGGCCTAGTTACTATTAATCACTAATAGGAAGGCATACACTGGCTCTCGATTGGCGCCGAATTCAATGACCTTGAACGCCAAAATAGGGGGTTTTATGGATTTTTTTGGCGATTTCGGGCTGCGACACAAGTTTATATCATTAACAAGGTGGCGCCACGCTACTATCGTTATGCGATCCAGATAGAGAATTTGGTATTTGTAATTGTATATTAACTTAGCGTGAACACCCCAATTTTCAGCTAAACTACTGAACCGGAACTACTATAGGCTTTCGCGCGTCTCGTGAGCATTAGCTCAAATTTCTTGTTTTTTAGTGGTTTTGGGATTTGCAAAATGCGTGACGATTTTTTCTGTGGATGATTTCACTATTTTGACATTATTTTCTGTACCAAGAAAGCAGTTAGCAACATTTACAAGGTGTCTGGAAAAAGATATTTTTTGAGGTATATATGTATATTTAGAATCATCACATTTTGAAAATCGTGTATACTAGTCTGTATGTGGCGTGCATTGTTTTGTGAATATTCAGTGCACAGTTCGGTGGCGTCTGTATCTTCATTGTCGTCTTCCGTTCACTCAAACGTGCGTATACATTACACACATAGTTGCTTGAATTGATGTATTGCAGAGTTATCATTTTTTCAGTTGCATTGGAGATTACAGTTGGTAACCGTGAAGGTAAAGGTGCCATACCCCACGGAGGCGTAGGCGAGGTGCTCATCTCTTTTTATGCCCGTTGAGCCTGTAGGTGTGGGTAGATAGACCACTGAGTCCGTGACGCATGGCCAGTGCGTCGCCAGACCTACGGTTACCTTCCCAGCCGCAGAGCATCACTGCTCTTTGAGTCTTTGACTGGTACCAAATTGTACAGCTTGGTGGACAGAGGCACATGTGTGTGAACAACTCGCCCAAGGTCGTTAACTGGCAGTGCCCCGGCTGGCTCGGAGTCGAACCAGCAGCCTCGTGGTCACCAGTTCAACACGCTACCGCTACATCAGCAAGCCACAAATTACAGTTGCCATCTCTCAATGCGTGTCTTTTTCTGTCAGTTTTGTTCTGAGTGCGTCTGTTATGAGTTCACCCTTTGTCCCATCGGCTGCTTTTATCAGTTTATGACGTTCGTCTTCTGTTCCAAGCGTGTCATTCTCATTTTCTTATCGTGCGCAGTCAGATGCACATTTCAGACACTCGTGAGCCGTTGAACATTTGCTCACTAGAGAGTGTATAGTTGTGAGACGACGGCTGAACTGGATTGGTTGATGGATGGTTGAGACAACTAGTCTTGGCTGGCTACAGCTGTACACAGAGCTGCTATGAGATCTACGGTCTGAAGCATGCTGTATACGCCATCTGTAGTCACTTGATTTATGCACTAGAGAATTAAACGTTAAGCCGTGAGAATGAGGATTGTGTACTTACTATAAGCCTACTGCAGCAGTTATCCTGCACTGCAGGGTGTAGTGTTGTGGTGATTTTCCTGTGAAGGCAATCTTCACATACAGCGTCTCAGGCTTTTCCTCTGTCTTCTCACCTCGGCAGCAGGGATGTGCACGAGACCTTCTGAGCCGAGACCGAGACGAGACGAGACGTTGCAGCTTCCGAGACGTTGGCCGAGACCTTGAAACTCCCCAGACTCTCGAGAGTCTCGGGAGCTTTAACGTCTCGCCGAGACTTTTCCGTGACGTATGGTGAAACACATTGACAATGAAAAATAAATTATATGGATTAATCAACTCGCATTATGGTAAGCGCTTTCTATTTGTGATATTGTGGGTTTTTGCACTGTATTTTGACAATTATCAGTGAATAATTAACGGCTTGCACCATTGCAGTGCTGTAGACATAAGCCATTATGTTTATCGCAATTTGCAAGCAACTGAAGTTAGTAAACTACAGCTGATTATAGCCTTATACGTCGTTTACATTTGGCTGATAGTATTCATTCTGACATATCATACACTTCATCTTCATTGCGACTAGGTCATTTTAAGACAAAAAAAGACTGACATGAAATAATTCTGCTGTATGATAACTTAGTAGATGAAAGAATAAAAACACTGTAAACGAATATGTCTAAATCACAAATGTCATGCTGGTTAGTATCGCTCTAACTGCAGCTACAGTATGCACGGCGCGCGCATGCACAAAACGTCGACGAGACGCAATGGCCCGAGACGAGACCGAGACGAGACGTTAGTACGTCTTGAGATCGTCTCGAGACGTCCGAGACCACATCCCTGCTCGGCAGTCTTTGTTGTTGTTTTCCTTTATACTGTCCACTGTCCAGTGCAAACGTTTCTGCCCTCTCTCTCTGAAGTGTGAACGCTATTTTGGGACTTAATCTGCACCGGTGTCTGACCTGCAAAGTCATTGAAAATACTAGGCATAATTCTTTAAACTTCAGTGAATTTATATTACTAACTGCGAAAGTAACACTGTAATCAAAGAAGTCTTGCTTTTGACTATGCGTTGTCCATCAACTTGTTTTGGTACAGTTTAATTTGTTTAACTGTTGATTGCTTCAACTGACAAACTGCTTTTTGTCTCTCGTTTCAAGGAGCTTTTTGACACACCCTGAATGCCTTGCGTCATTGGCTTAACACCAACCTTGATGCCAGTGAAAGTTCTGGTTTGTGTTAGCCAGCCGCAACTCTGTTTGCCACAGAATTCAGCAGTTTGCTGTCCTGTGTTAACCCTTTACCAGGCACGTGAATGTCAGCACGGGGATCCCTGACCTTTAGATAATGTAGAGTATTTTTCCCCCGCCCTCTATGTGAAGTCTCTTTTTGTTTTACCACATATTGCAGTGCATCTAATATAATAAGCAACAGTGTGCTAACTTACATATCCGTTATATGGTCATATTGTGTGAGACATTAAAGCAAGAAGTTGTCATTGACGGCTGCTGTTCCCACTTCACTGATAAGGGTTAACAGTACTAAAATACGCACCTGCTGGGCAGTGCGTGTTGTGTAACTGGACACTGCTTATCACTTGAGGTGTGCCTTCAATACAGTGCAACTGAAAGTAACAGTTTTGACTAGAAAGCACAAAAGTTCAAATTTGGACTGAGGATTTTATTCTCTGCTTTTGTAGGAATTGCAGTAGGCTAGCAAATAACGAATTTTGTGAAAAAGAACTGGAAGATTTATGTCATTATCTCGATGATTATGTTTTGCATCTTCAGCCCGCCTTCTGCGAAATTTCATCAAAATCTGTTTGAATAATCTTGCAGACAAATAGAAAGAGGTAGAAATGTAACCATCGACAGAGTATTTTGAACGTAGCATACTGATGCTTAAACATTTTGATGTGTGTCCATATAGCTTGAAGAAAAGCATTTATCAGAAGTGAGTATATGAACTTTCTCATAATATTGAAGTTGTTTTCCCATTTAAATAAGTGTGTAAGTAAAAGAATATTTGTTATTTTACTTATAAGCTTTGTTGAATGTTGATTAAATTCGTTTAAATAGTTTGACAAACCTATAAACTCTGGTGTATATTGCTGAGTATGGCGTATTTCACTTTGTGCTAGTATGATTTGTTTTTGTTGTCATTGTGAATAATAGTATACTATATTATGCGGCCATCATTAGCAGCATTACGGGTCTTGCCTGTCTGTCCGTCCGTCCGTCTATCCGTCTGTCCCTTACGGGCTACTAACTCGAAAAAAGTGCAGAAAAACCAGGAGAAAGGAGAAACTGATGTGCTGTTTTTCAGCTCTCAAGGTCATGTTATGTTGGAATGGGGCCGGCATATTTTGTCTGAGCTAATTGTTGTGCGTAAAACTGTGTGTCGGTTATGAAGTCGTCTGGCATCAAACACTGACCTGCACGTCTATGATGATAGGTACTGTCTGTAAATTGTAGATTCGACGACTGAAGCAGGAGCTGGAATTGTCACAGGAGAAAGTCAACAGTCTCTCCACGCAGCTCAGTGTCAATGTATGTCTGCCTCTCTTATATGTATCATCAGGCCTGTCGAGAGGATGGGGTAGGGGGGGTAAGTTACCTCGGGCCCTGCGACGTTTGGGGGCCCTGCCGTCGCTCCCAAACATAAACTGCTGCAGATTGTGCTATTTTCAAAAGAAAAATTCAAAAAAAATTTTCCCAAGAGGGGCCCTGCAAGAATGTTTTCCTTGACCCCACTGTGGCTCTCGACGGGCCTGTGTGTCATTGGTGAACTTAGAATAGTCAGAAATATCCGTTGAAGCTGGATATCACATGGCCAAATTTCACGGCCAGGGGCGTCCGATCCATCCCCCCCTCAGCACCAAGAGGCAACCTTCCCGCCCCGTTGCACAATGCTACCAACCCAGCCATCCTACGGGCTCTTGAGTCTAATAAATGTACAAAACATCAGTTTATACACTTGTTAACGGCAACATTTAAGGACTTGCACATCGAAAACAGCAAAAATTACAAAAGGTGATATTGCCCGCATCACACTAACTGCGTGTCAATGTGCTGCTGAATAATATCACCTTTTGT
>Ga0056128_1010549_pt1 | contig 11506 bp, 8 predicted proteins | sample WorMetLIZISLAND2_FD_71113 | JGI IMG/M metagenome (GOLD analysis project Ga0056128, IMG submission 71113) | Marine gutless worms symbiont microbial communities from Max Planck institute for Marine Microbiology, Germany - Olavius geniculatus... ... | reverse complement strand
TATTATTAAAATCTGCTAATTTTTATTCGAGGTACGATCGATAATGTTGGGGATGTTTTTTCAGGTTTTCTGTTTATTTTAATGCATATTTCGGTTGATCTGCTTTCCCTAGGTAGTGCATACATTGGGTGAGGTGGAAAACTGAACGGTCATTTGATGGCAAGTTGTGTCAGGAATATTTGTGCCAAAAATTATTAAAATTTGATAATTGGTTTCAAGATACAGTTGAAAATGTCGGGGATGTTTTTTTGGGACACAGTGTATGACGGCAGCTAGATCACCATAAAATAGTTTCCGTCTGGTTATAAACGTACGTCAAGCCATAAAACGTTTCTCAATGCTTGTAATATAATTACGGCAGGTTGCATGTTGTTATGCAAACCGGCTTCGTGACCCAAGACAATTATCGGGCTTCGAATTATCGCTACGGTACAGTAGCTGAGACCTGGATCGAGAACATCATTGAGCTGCTCGCGTCATAATAGGTAAGCTACGTCGCAGCGCACTGAGCGTTATTTAAGACCAAATTCCATTATGCGACTTTCAGTTCGGCGAAAGTCGCGGTGCCTGTTCGCTAACACCCAGTTTACACGTTCAAGCAATCACCAAGCAAACATCAAGCAAACATGGAGCAACGGTCGAACAATTGTCGAGCAATTAGAGCGCACGTCGTGCACGTGTATTTTGAATGCATTTGCTGAATGTTTGCTTGATGATTGCTCGATGTTTGCTTGATCGCGTAAACGGGGTATAATTCACCCGTACCAGAATTATTATCGTTAACGCTATCGCTTACCGTATTAACTTTAAACCTGACCCTAACCTTCACCCTAATTCGATTCTTACCCCTAACCCTAAACCTAAACCTAGCGATTAATTCGGGTGCGGGTGAATTAACGGACGAAAACCATAATCGCGGAAGCAAACCATGAAACGGGGATGCGACGGGAAAGTTTCAGGCTTTCACACCATCTCGACATGGTTGCGACAAAAGTCCGTGACAAGTCCTCGACAAAGTTCGCGACAAAGCTTCGGCGAAAGTCGCGGACAGTGTCGCAAAGTCGGCGCGATGGAATTCGGCTGTTATTACGCACGCAGCCATGCATTCATTGCCACCGGTGGACAAGTGGATCCGTATATTCTATAGCCGCTGTTGTGATTTCGCTCGAAACGCGCGGAATGTCAGTCTGTCGTATCTACAAGAAATAAACAGGCGGCGGCGGCGGCGGCGGCGGCACGAAAACATATGTCACGCCTGCTGCGACGACACGACACCCACGCCAGCGGCTGACTGCTGTCTCTCTACACTGTGAGGCATAAAAACACACCAAAATTTTGTAACCATAACTTGAAGAAAGGTTATCCAATTTTAATAATTTTTGGTGTACATATTCGCGATACAACTGGCCATCAAACGGCCATTCAGTTTCCCACCTCACTCATCATCTGCTTCTGCACTACCTGGGAAAATCAGAACAGACAAAATATGCACTCAAATCAACAAACATTTTTTTAATATAAAATTTCATTTTTCCGGATATGTGGCCACCAGCAGCCAATCAATTACAAGGTTTGACTGTTGTGCAGCAGCAAGTCTATTAAATAGGCATAACATTCAGGAATATTGATGAATTCAAGAAGTGACTGGTGAAGTCTGGATTGGTCTGGAGCAGAACATTATCAACGAATGGAGAAAATGTCTCTGAGCCGAGTCCATGTTCGTGGGCCAACATTTCAAACATTTTTGTAGGCAGTTAAAAAATGGACAGTTGGATAAACTATTAACTAAAATGGTGAAATTATGTACAAAATGTGTTGTTTTGATTAAGCAATAATACCAAAGTGGTTAAAATGCAATATTTTGTTCGTTTTCTTTTTCCAGGTGTTGCAAAAGCAGACAATGGGTGAGGTGGGTTAAACAGTCATTTGATGGTCAGTTGTATCAGAAATATTCGTATAAAAACTTATTAAAATTGAATCACTTTTCTTTAAGCTATGATGAAAAAAATTTGGGGGGTTTTTTATGTCTCACAGTGTACTTAGAGCTAGCTCTCTCCACCGATCCATTCAGGCGCCGCGATTTACATCGTAGCATGGGTTCCAAGAGAGTTACCAACAATAGCCCGTTACACCCATAGTTTGCACTCGCTGCACGCCGCAGAACCAACCCGCCCAATGCCGGTGCGCCGATCGGCAAATATAGGCCCGAACATGTGCGCCAAATTCGCGCCATTTCCGCGGGAGGTCGGGCTTTTCCGGTCGCTAGTCCGACCGTCTGGAACTCACTGCCAGATGAACTCAGAGATCCGGCGTGTGTTATTGACAGTTTCCAACAATTCTTCAAAACGATCCTGTTCAGTTTGTAAGCCTACAAGTGTGACGAGCGCACTAAACATTAATTTAACGACATGCGCTATACAAATTTACATTTCACTTACTTGCTTACTTACTGATGTTCAGTGATCCTGTGTCCTTGAATTTGGGAAACCAGTAGCTTCTTCCCCGAGAAACGTTATCACAATTTTGTGTTTTTTTTACATTGTCTGTTTTCATGTTGGGAGCTCGTGCGTGTAGGCAGACGGACGGACTGTCTGACGAACGTACAACAGTCGTAATGCGGCCTAGAATACGATCGCGTATAATAAAAATGTCTGCTACTTCAAAAGCTTTAACGAATGAATATTATACGGCTACAATGTAATAAAAATCGTCGTATATCCTTGTAGCGGCTTGCGCAACATTATGCACACAGATACGTAATCTGCTGCCAAACACTTTCTGAGCATTTCAGTCTTTTAAAAAGATAAAAAGTACACTTTGCTGCGTGAAATACACCGTGTCTCAATAAAAAGGTGACACTTATTTTTGAAATAACTTCGACATTTGCCGATTTTGATAATGTGTTTACAACAATTAATTCATGCCGGGCAGCGCATGCGTCGTCTCAGGAATGATTAATTGAATAGCAACAAACACGAGTAACGGTTATCATCTTTCAGAGAAGTCTTAAATGTTACATCGAATCATTTTTATTACTGCATGTGCTTAACATGTTCTCATCCGACAAGAACGCAAGCGGTGGACGTTGGCGCGACTCGCCAACGGCATGTTCAATAACGCGCGACCCGGAGCGGCTCACTCGCTGTTGATGTGCCATTTAATTTCGTCAACGTAGGATGTTAAAATAAGTATGATAATGTTAAATATGTAACAGATTTTCAATGATTTTGTGGTCTCAATGATTTTCTGAGAGGACGCATGCGCTCCCAAGTAGGCCCTAGGCTTATGCATTCATTGTTGTAGACGAGCCAAACTACGACTTCTGCATTTCACAAAGTAGTGTAGAGACAGTTATGAAGTGAGGCGGGCTAAACTATACTCATTTACGCCAAGTCTCTTCGTGATATTGCGTGGCAAAATTATCATAATCGGCCAATGTTTTAGAGAGTTATTCCAAAAATAAAAGCGGCACGTTTTTTATTGAAACACAGTGTATACACAAACCTGTAGGCCTATTTACGTAAAATGACATCGGCGAAAAAAAGGCAGGGGTGTAGGCCTACATATCTTTGTATAGTAGTATTGCGCGGCGATTTCTGTTCTCCGAAAACTTTTATCTACAGCTGTGCGTAACCATGACACTGTGTCACGTGCGACAATGTCTGGTGGTCTGACGAACGTCCAAGGCACGCGGAAAACGCGGCTGCCAAAGTAGCGGCGCCACACACAATCCACATCTGAACGGCATTTCAGGCAAACGTCGCAGGTCATCCAGCAAACAGCGGAAAGGCGATGTCAAGTTGTCGATCAGCTCATCGATGGGCAGCGGCTGCAAGTTGGTGTTGTCCTCCTCAACGGCCGCGGGGCCTGGACTTCTCACGCCCAAGCCTCGCAGACCACACCTGGCGGCAAGTGACATCAGTGAAGCTGTACTCGGCTTGCAACCATAGCCCCATCAGCTGACCACGAGTGTAGACTTGGTCACACATGGCTGAACATGTAGGACACACGGAACATGGCCGCGGCCAACAGTCTAGCTAGGCTTGAGCACAAAACAGGTTTTCCAGGCGAAATATTCCATGAGTGCTCAGCAAACTGGAAAACAACATAAACCTTCGTACTCCAGAAACCACAGGCTAGAACGCAGTCATACTTTCAACAAGCAGAAATGCGTACGGCCACAGTATGCATACAAATTCGTCGCACACGCGGAAAACGCGGCTGCCACGTAGCGGCGCCACACACTAACCAAACGTCCAGCAAACTTCCAGCAAACGTCCAGCATTACATTTGCTGGAAGTTGCTGGACGTTTGCTGGATCGTGTAAACACCCCATAAATAGCACGTATTTGTATAATCGGTATAGAAAAAACACGGGCGCAAATTATATTACAAAATAGAAACCATTGGAGCTATCAAACCTTTCCAGGATATGGTGCCGCTCTGTAAAAAAATCGTGGACGACCAAGAATCTACAAAATCACCCGGGTCGCCAGTCGTTACGAAAGTCTATAAGCACTTCCGTATTGGGCCACGCCCAACCCCTCCGAAAAATTACTTTGATCCGCTCACAGCTTCCTGGTACTCTTCAGTGACAAGATAGAAGTAAACAATTGCTTCCCCGATTGCCCTTTGCATAAATTTTGAGCTGTAGGAAAATTGGCCGAAAACGTTGTTGTCGAAAAACTGTCGTCCAAAAATGCAAAATTTGATAAACAAAAATTATCCACCATTTCATGAATTTAGCGCCAAAATCAAAATTTTGACCACGCAATTTTCTTATGTGGCAAATTGACAGTCTGTCGCCAAAACTGCAATTTTTAGCCAGCTTACCTATTAACCTTACGACGCACCTAATTATCTTATAAGTCTTTGTGCTTTTTTCTTTAAAGTTTAGGCCTCTTACAGAATTACATGACAATGTTTGCTGCTGATGGACGATAAAAGTCGTTTTTTTTCCGCATCAGAAACGAATTAAAACAATGAACCTACCTGTTACCGTGACGTCAGACGTACGCTGTCAAAATTTTTCATTGCAAAGACCGTGTGAGACTGTTGCGTGCTATATGGCGCCAAGCGTGACAACCCGAGCCTCTGAAGCCTGTAGGCATTGGAGCTAGGCTTATAGCATCACAAGATCAATGCATAGTAATATGTCTGATCGCTGCGACGCAACAACGCCGAAAATGCGGACCTGCAGCAATGCAAAAGAAGAAATGTGTCGGCGAGACTAACGAACCGCAAGAAAACGTAGGCGGGAAACGAACTTATAAGGTAGAATAGGCCTACCAGTAGGACTCTAATTACTATGAAAAAATAACGTCCTGCTGAGTGAGAAAACTCATGGCAGATAGTCCTGGGGCCAGTGGCGTATCTAGAAATTTCAACTGAAAAGGGTCTTGTCTTTTCCCCCTTTCCTTCCCTTTCCCCCTTCGTCCGTTCCCTCCTCCCTTATCCTCCTTTATTCTTTCTCCTATCCTTTTCTCTTTCTTTTTCTTTTCTCTTCTCCTTCTTTCCCTTAGAAGTAGGACCCCCTAAAATCCAGCTAGGGAGTCTGAGGGAGCGCTGTGGGCTCCATCAGCGGGGTCTGGGGCGGAGCCCCAGCCCAAATCGAATTTGGTGCATTTTGGCTTCAAAAAATGAAATGTGGTGGCAACAGTCTTAATAATTGTCCGTAGAATAAACTGACCAAATTGGCAATTTTAGTGCAGTTTAAATGTATGCTTATGTTTTGTCTGGAGGATTGGAAAAAACCTGGGCCTTTCGCCCCCTCGTCTACTCCACTGCTTGGGGCTAGCTTAGCCTACCTAAGCAAAGGCTACGTTTTTGCACCAAAAAACGAGCGACTGAGCGACTGTAGGTTACGCTATTACTTTTTTGGTAAGCTTAGATTTTTTTCTGTAAAACGGCCGATCTTCGTCAGAAGGCCCGTTGCTCTAGTGCACACCACCTTATCAGTATCTTTTAGCGTAAAAGCGCGCAGGTGTGCGTAATATAAGCCTGTGCATGCGTACATATTCATTCGTTTGTTTTTTTTTCGTAATCACAAAAAAGCAACAAAACCGTGCTGCTGCAAGAAAACCGCGCGACGCGGTAGCGCAACAAGAAGGCGGGGTCACTGAACACGAACGGAATTTCTAGGCGGCTCCGTGTCTTTTTTGTTCTTATACGATTTTGTTCCTTTCTGCTTCGAAAAAAACTGCGTTCCGCTCTAGAGTCCACGACTGGCCAGGCCCGACGAGATAAAGAGCTACAGCGTAGCCCGGGGAAAAAATCTCGCGGGGCCCTTCTGAGGAGAAAATTTTAATTTAAAAAAAATAGCGCACTCTGGTGTACATGTACTTTATATTTCTGAGCGACAGTGGGCCCCCAAACGTCGCGCGCCCCGGGGTAACTTACCTCGTAGCCCCCTCTCGACGGGCATGCGACTGGCAATTGTGCAAGACATGGTACGAGCAGTTACAAGTTCCTGCGTTGAGACAAAACATCGAAAGATAGCAACTAGAAGCGTCAACTCGAAACATCTTTCAGTGAATCACTGCAGTTCGACTTGATTCAATTTGTCATGAAACTCGCGAAACGACCATGAATTAAACCGAAGAAATTGTATAGTGTGTTTACAATTAAGAAGAATTTATATTTAAAATTGTTTGGAACTCGGGGCACTTTGCACTCAAAGACCTTGCGGCTCATGCCAATCAGCTGCCAAATCCGAGATTGTAAAGCGCTTCTGGTCACGGGCCTGACTCATGTAAGAAGCGCTATAGCAAGTACCGGAACCGGAGTTTGATCTTTTTAATTGTGTAGGTCTACTGTGTTGCAGTTGGCGAAAAGTAGGGTCGCAAAAGGGACATTTTAAAATTTTATTTGGTCATGACATACACCGTGTAATATTACACAATAACACATAAAACCAAAGTACGAAACCCAGCTGTCGCTAGGGTGGGACCGACCGCACTGATTGTCACTGACCTTCACGGTCATCCAAGGTCGATGATTTGCAGGTAATTTGAAACCCATTATGCGACTTCCTATTAGTGATCAATAGCAACCTAGACCCTATCTTGCACCGTTTAGTCACAGTATACCCGTGATGGACAGAAGGACAGACGGACGGACGACAATCATGACAAAGGCCGACCATAGGCTTACAGCTTAGCGGTCGGCCCAATGACATACAGAATAGTAGGCCCACACATGACAAGTAATTTGAGCAAAGCTTATGGGATGCGCGACAGCATTGACAGTTCCTCTTCGCAGGTTGTTCAAGTCTATCTCCAGCCATTTCGGTGCAATTCATTCTTAAAATGTGTGTCGCAGGCCGAAATCGCGAACAATTTACGAAAAGCCCCTCTTTTGGTGGTTCAAGGTCATTCAAAGTCATCGTCGTTGATAAATCTAAAAAGCCCGTCACCAGTGCTTGTAATTTTGTGCAACATAATCTATCTGCAACAGTTTTCACACTGAACGAGCCAATAGCGGCAAAATAACATCTTTTTTAGAGGAGTGCCCCTCTTTGACGCCTTCGTTCGAGAGATATCCTTTATCGAGGCGCACGAAATTTTGTCACGATAAACTACAGTCTTTGGGGCAGCCCACAATAAAAATTTTATGATTTTAGGTGTCGCCCATTTGATACAGTGTAGGGTGTGACAGACGAACGGACGGACAGACAGACGCCTAGATGATGGCTAAGACGCGCGAAGCATTGCATGTTGTCGTGCGTAAAAACTAAAGTAAAGATCGTGCAGCATAGGGGACTAAATGCAAACAGTTTCGTCTGCAGAACTGTGAAAACCAACTAAAAACTGCAACAATATTCTTCAGGGTCTAACAAATTTTTCGGAACGCAGTTTTTAGAGACGCATGGAAAAAGGAAGCAGGAGAATTTATTTACTCAGGCTTCACGATTTTTGTCTACCCTATTTGTACTCTACTTCTATTACTACACGTTAATGTAGACGTGCGGTGACGTATGTTTTCCCGCGTCTGCTGTCACGAAGTTGTCGTCTCCAACAGCAAAAATGTCGCAGTGTACACATTCAGGGACCTCTATGACATGTCTGTAGGCGCCGGCACAGCACCAATCATAAGCTAATAACTGTAGTAGCCTGTCAAAGTGTGATCAACGATGTGGTTGGTAAATAGTAACCGCGCCCGTGGCTTAAACCCCATGGCACAGCGACTGTCGTATATATAGACTAGGATAGCCCAAGAAAAATGTAATACCTCGTTTACACGATGAAGCCAACGTCAAGCAATCATTAAGCGAACATCAAGCAAATATGCAGCATGCATAAAGCATAGCTTACACAAAGCAATCATCAAGCAGACATCAGCAAACGCCAATCAAACGTCAAGCAAACATCAAGCAATTACAGCACACGTCGTGCACGTGTACTTTGAATGCATTTGCTTGATGTTTGCTTGATCGTGTAAACGGGGTATAAGTCGTCGTCAAGCAAACAACTTTATGCCTTCATCATATGTTATGTACGAATTTTCAAACGTCCTTTACTGGCACAGGCATACAGATCAGTCGCACGATGACTTCTACTCTGAAATGGCCATACTTATGTTTGCGTCTCACTGGACTTTGATAATTTATTTCTGGGCATAATGACTAAATAAAATGAACTGAGTGAAAAATGTAAAGAAAAAGATTGGAGCAACATGAGAGAAATAATTGAGGGAAGCGAAGAAGATGAGGTGTCAGGATAAATCACCATCCTGCCGGTAAAGTTTTAGTGCTGTGCAGACCGGCAACTGCAAATTTACCTTTAAAATCAATCAATCGGTCAATCAATAAATATCTTTGTTTCAGAGTTGCAAGCAAAAAAAAGACAAAAACTACTAGTAAGATGCCAAACTGCTAATTTCGCAGTCAGCCACGTTCGCAATAATTTTAAAATAGCTAAGCTATTGACTACTGAAAGGAACAGGAAATTTGAGTTAATGCTCACGAGACGCGCGAAATCCTATAGCAGTTTTTATTCGCAAGTTGCCTTAGTCTATCGCTAGCCATGTCGTCGCAATTCACTCTTGAAGTGCACGGCGCAGCCGAAGATTGCAAAGAACAATAAAAGTCTTTATTTTGGAGTTTAGGGTCTTTCAAAGTCATCAATGTTGATACGACTAAAAAGCTAGTCACTTTGTTGTAATAGGCAGCATATCCATGCCTATCTGCAACCGTTTTAACGGTAGACTTACCAACAACGGTAAAATAACGACTTTTAAAAAGTACCGCTTTTTGATGCCCTCGTGTGCAGGTTTCTTTGAACCTAAAAGGTCGCGCTTGGACCGTTAAAATCTACGTTCAATGCTGAAAATTTAATGTGCAGCTTGTCCTTGTCTATCTGTAGCGAATTCGGCGAAATTCGCTCTTGAAATGTGTCTCGCAGCCAAAATCGCAAAAACTCTATAAAACCCCCTATTTTGGCGTTCATGGTTATCTATGGTCATTAAATTTGGTAGCAATCGAGAGCCAGTGTACGACTTCCTATTAGCGATTAATAGTAACATAGGCCCTATCTCGCATCATACAGTGATTTATTGGCTAAAAATTGCAAATTTTTCTTACCCCCTTTTATTTAGAGCCTTCGTTGTGAGTGACCCCTTTTGAATTTATGGAAAAGCTTTACGGTTTTTGAAACTAGAGTATTCCGGGCAGCCAATGTAAAGATTTGGTGATCCTATCTTCACCGTTTTTGACTAATCCACGCGTGTGACGGACGGACGGACGGAAAAAATTGCGATGGCTAAGACGCGCTAAAGCAGTAGCTGCTTTCGCGCGTAAAAAACTATCGACCACACTTACTTACACACACACACACACACACACACACACACACACATACTAACAGTATCAAGAACTTAAATTGAGATTTTTACAACCTGGGCTTATAGCATGTATTGACAAATACTTTGCAATTCACGCGTACAAAAAAACTACATCTGTCTGCATACAAAAAAATTGCACTTCAAATGCATTAAGATAATAAATTAATAAAACAATGTAAAATAACAATGACATATTATGTATTTATGAGTCAAAAACAAGTTTTTATTTTTGCTGTACAAAAACTGTTCCGCAAAAACATTATTTTTTCGCAGCACATCATCAACGAAATTATTTTTGAATTTCATCGAAAATTTTCTGACAAGAAAGATGTTTTCAAGAATGAAAGAAGAATTGCTTTTCCTGATTGCTGATTATCACCAACACATTTTCACGGTGTTATATTTTAAATAGCATATTTTTGTTATAGGTCTGCATCAGTTAGTAATGATGTCAAATGAATAGGTCCAGGCATGATAAGAATTTGTCATGACATTGCCGGCGGAGTTTTTGCACTCGCCGAGTGCTTATTATTTTTTGTCTAATTGTCTGATTTATTGGCTACGATTGCCGTCTTGAGTGGGTGCAGTGTGCAGTGTGAAATTTGCCAATTGTATACATTTATACAGCGTCGCTGTTAACATGACGTTGGGGATAGTGGTCTATACTCTTAGCCTCGCTCTATACGAGTCCGCTGCTTACGCAATAAGTCTTAGACAACAATTTGCCCGTCGGTATAAAGCACGACGTCATGCTTCGTCAGGTCGCTATGGTTTATACCCCGTTTACACGATCAAGCAAACATCAAGCAAACATCGAGCAAACATTAAGCAAATGTATTCAAAATACACGTGCTTGATGTTTGCTTGATCGTGTAAACTATGCTTTATGTATGCTTGATATTTGCTCGATGTTTGCTTGACGTTAGCTTGAAATTTGCTGGATGATTGCTTCATATTTGCTTGATGTTTGCTTCATCGTGTAAAAGGGGTATTACGTACGACGCAGCGTCAAGGATTTTTTCTCTTCACCTGCTCGAATAATTAATTTTAGTTGGTTAAAGCATTTCGATTAACTGGTTGAACGACTGAAAGATTGCGCCCTCGGTCTGCTATGTTTATGCCTACGCACTTAGGTACAAAAAGCCCAGCTGTTGCTGAAATAGCCGACCGTAAAGGTTGTCGGTGATCTTCAGGGTCAACCAAGGTCGATGATTTTCGTTTTATCTCGGGCGTATATCACTTCCTATTAGTGATTAATAATAACATTAGCCGTATCGCTGACCGTTTTCGAGATGTGGTCTTTTTCCGTTGAAAAACGCACATTTTTCTTAATTGCTCTTTTTATTCAACGCCGATCTTGAAAACGTTCCCTTTGCACTAAATCGTTAAAATTTTGCATGCTTAGATTTGTGACACATGGCTAATTATTCGACCTAACGCTTAGTTACAATGCATCCGTTGCAGACAGACAGACAGACGACAAACGACAACTCGTACCATAAGCTCAACCGTTACTCAAGTACGGTCAGCTAAAATTGTTCTGAAGTTGGTGGCAGACATATTTAAGTCAAAATAATAGCCCCGCCTTTATAAAATTACTAACGTTCTATTTTATTCTATTCTATCTTCAACCTGTAAGCGATTGTGTCAGATTTAATTTTTTAGA
>Ga0056128_1010547_pt1 | contig 11507 bp, 7 predicted proteins | sample WorMetLIZISLAND2_FD_71113 | JGI IMG/M metagenome (GOLD analysis project Ga0056128, IMG submission 71113) | Marine gutless worms symbiont microbial communities from Max Planck institute for Marine Microbiology, Germany - Olavius geniculatus... ... | reverse complement strand
TGACACACAGTCAGTGTGATGCGGGCAATATCGCCTTTTGTAATTTTTGCTGTTTTCGATGTGCAAGTCCTTAAATGTTGTCGTTAACAAGTGTATAAACTGATGTTTTGTACATTTATATTTATAATGACAGCGGGCCTTATATAGCGCAAGCCTGTGCTCACTCATGCCATCATCATCACTGAGGTGGTGGCAATGGTAAATCAGGTGAATAAGACAATAACCAGCATTTTCCAACAACACCTAGCATTCTGTTCGCTCAATTTATTAAATGATAACAATACTGCAACGCAACTTGAACAAAAGTGACGTTATTAAGACCTGTATCAATTACAATCTTCGAAAAATCAGCTGAAGACATTTCAACATCTTCTGAGGGACAGAATTGTTTATAAACATTGCAGTAGTGATGAGTCAATATTAAATTTTCAATTTCGATACGACATCGACATAAAGATTATAGAGCGGGCGAAGCTGTTTGGCCAACATTTTGCTGAGAATTGCTGCGATTTCTTCAAACGAAGGTATTTTGACTTTCCGTGTGATGCTGGTTTTTAGTGAGTGCTGAGTGCTGACTGCTGAGTGATTGATTTTTCAAGGAAATTATCGCCTTATTATTACTTCCTTGCTTTCGTCATTCAAAACCGGAAGCTGCTGGGATCGATTGTTTGTTTATGATTTAATTTCTGTCAACATAATAAAATATTTGTAGTCTGGTAACGTTTCACGCCGTGCTGGTCGCACTTTTAACGTGCACAATGACCCGTAAGTATATTTTATGTCTTAATTACGTATTATGATCATGCTAGAATGCAGAATGACTCATTTGGTAATCTGGAGGGGGTTGGGTAGCATTTCGCCTAATCTTTTTTTTGATAGGCGGACTAACAACAACGACTAGCGGTCGTTTTTTGCCTCTTTGACAAGCTTTGTTTTGTCGTTCATCATCTTTTTCTGTACCATTTTTGGCCGACCGTATGGAACGCCGTTTTACTATTTAATCCAGAATTCATGATATGTACATATCATGAATTGCTGAATTCGTGATATAGAATTCAATTCGTGATATCAGGAATTGAATTTATGATATCATGAAATGAATTCGTGATGTCACAAATTCGAATTCGTGATATATGCATAATCAAGAATTCAATTCGCAGTGACTCTTCTTAATCAAATCAAAACTAGTTCAAAGTTCTAATCGAATTTTAATCAAAGTTTCTCAGCTTAAGCTATTCTAACATAAGTCAGCATGTAGGCCTACGTGATTGTCAAGATCGTTGTCCACTTGTCTGTAACAGTGTTCGATTTGCTGGGGGAGGAGGGTGGGGGTTTAACCCCCCACTGCATGAAGATGACCTCCCCACTAGAACTTATCTGGGGGATCGGCTTTGACCCCCAGAAGGGTTCCAGGAGCAACTGGACAAAATGTGGGGTATGAAAAAAATTAATTGTGACGCCGCCTTTATTCGTTCTTATTATATCAGTTGCACTAAATTTGGTCAGTTGATTCTCGGGAAAATCATCATTGCTAAACGTTTATAATTGCTCTTCACATTTGAAGTAAAGCTGTTGAAGCGTTAATTTGTTAACGCGTTAACACATTGCGTTAATTTTTAAAACTTTTTTTGCTGATATTGTAAGTGGACTACATCAAAAAAGTGTTAATGCGTTAAGTTAATGCGCTAATTCGACAGCTCTAATTTTAAGACTATGATGCTCCAAATTCGATTTCAGTTGGGACTCTGCAGTAGACCCAACTGGGGGAATGATTAGGCGAAATGAGAATAGCGAAATGCAATTAGGTGAAATGAGACAACACCGTGGAGAGGCGGCTGTATCCGCTGCCCCTCCCAGAAAACTGACACAAAATACAGCAGTGAGTGTAGAAGTAATACTCTGTACCTGTTTAGATGAAATTTAATAGGATTAAAATTTGTATCTTGTCCCAGCTGGTTGACGTACTGTTATCATCATAGATGTACTCTCGCCCTGTCCTCCAATAGACAGCATTATGAGATTGATAACTGTCTGGAGGAAAACGGAAGATTATTAGAACTGCCATTTTCGATACATATGCACAATAATAACCGGCAGTTCTTTCAATTTTAGGTTTCCGGCGTTTTTTGTGTTTCATAAAGGTTAAACTTCCTATAAAGGTTAAACTTTTTGTTCCATTATTATGTGTATGTGCAATTTTGCCTGCAAAGGCCATCCTTGAAATAACATATATTGTGTTGGGGGGGGATGTTAAACCTTACTCACTCACTCAGACGTACTCTCTCTGCAGCTGGGGATTACACACAAATTTTCTCCTTTCTTTTCTCCTTCCTTCCCTTTACGTCCCTTTCGTCCCCTTAGAACTAGGCCCCTGCAATCCAGGTAGGAAGTCTGGATGAGTGCTGTAAGCTCCGTCAGTGAGGTCTGGGACAGAACCCCAGCCAAAATCAAATTTGATGCACTTTAGCCTTAAAATATGCCATCTGTTGGGAACGATTTTAATGATTCTCCTTAGAATTAACTAATCAAATTTTGTGCAGTTTAGACTGTTAATATTGTTAAAGTGTGGATCACCAATTGTCTCCGTGCTTAGTGCTTGCATTGCACATTTGAATGCCCAGGTGGAAATCAGCGCGAACTTGCAAGACAGAAAAATTTGAAAAAGCAGGACCAGCAAACGAAGACTAAGAAAGCCGATGATAAAGACGGCAACAAGGGGATGCATTTACAGGAACGTCGGCAGAGGTATTTGCAATATACTGTTCATACGCATCGTTTCTTAAGACTGTTTAACAGAATTGACTAATCGATTCTATTTTTTGCAACATGACTCCAGAGTATCCATGTATATTCATTGATACTACTACAGTAATTACTTACTTTCTTATGTTCATTGACGTTGTGGCGGGGGCAGTGCAGGGGTAATTGTAGTCTTAAGTTCATGTCAGTTCAGTTCCGTCACTTAGTACAATTCTTAGATGCAATGGGACTAATTGGTAGTTCAGTTAATTCATTTGCTATAAACCAGGCTTTAGATGGCAACTCATTTGAATAGTCAGTCTCTTGTGCCAACAGGTAGTTACAACCAGTTATGTTGCTTTGCAAACCATAGATGTAAAAACGTTCCAGAAAAATTTTTTAAAAAACCGTTAAAAACATAAAAAACGTCGTGGAAAAAAACATTCAAAAACGTTGATAAAAAATGTTAGCCCTAATTTGTTCAACATCTTGCCTAAAACGTAATGATGTAAGTGCAATATAGCAAGAACTAGAGAAAGAGAATTTTACTTAATTTTTATTCAACTATGTGGTCATAAGACAAAGTGTCACTAGACTTAGTAAATAAACTACCACCACTATAGTTTATTAATTCGCTTCAGTGGCTAAGTGCTTCTCAACATTCTTGGTGGAAATTTCAAATTTCAACGAGCGTTTTTTTTATAAAAATAAGACGTTGAGAAAATATAAAAAAAACGTTAACAAACGTAAAAAATGTGGCAAGAATAAAAAAATGTTTTTTTTCATCTACGTTGCAAACCAGTACCAAGGATATGTGACGTGAGCATTCAGGGTTATGTATAATCAAATATATATAGTGTACTTTTGTTTTACAGAGATGCGGATCGCATGAGAGAGAAGCAGAAGGCAAGCACTGAGAAGAAATAACTACTTCACTTGGCTTTGCTATCCTAAGACATTATAGTTATGTGGTGATATTAATGATATTAATGACTGATTATGTTCAGGGTTACCAGAATACCACAACATGATCATATATTACCATGAGTGTTTCATTTATGACTCTCAGTCCAGTTTTGAAGACATACTCTATTTTTAAATATGAGCAGTTTTTATAAGCATTGTACGATTTTGTTGTATGTGAATTCTGAAAAGTATATTTTGTGAAGTTGGGGACTGCAACTTTTCCTTGTTGTCTTTTGTTGTCTGGTATCTCATGTTACAAGAACAAAGTACTGTAGTACTGCTCACAGTGTGCAAGCCGATCGTCAGTTTAATTTGGTAACATTAAGAATGTGTCAGCAGTGTCATCAATTAATTTGTACAGGGTTCCCAGTGGTCACGAAATAAAATTCAAGAACTTTTTCGGACTGTCGACATTAATTTTCAAGATCTAAATATTGACATCAGAATTAATCACTTAATGAATTATGGTTATACTGGTAACAACTTTAGAATGACAACACGAGTGAAAAAATTTTTTTTAAAGAAAATGTGAAATTGGACTGCTCAGTGCAAATATGCCTAATGTTTATAATTTCAGTAATCTTTTCCAGTTGTCCCTGAATAAATTCCACGACATAAGAGACCTAGAAACTTTAATTCAAAGACTTTCAAAGACCAACCCTGTTTTCAAGGACTTTTTCAAGACCTTCAATTTGGACAAGAAAATTCCAGGACTTTCAAAGGTGTGTGGGAACCCTATTTGTATGTGTATAAATGTGTCTTTTGTTATCATCAAGAAAGTTTCCTTCCTCCTTATTTTGCATTTCACTCAGAAACATACTAGTACCAGTAGTGAATTTTATACTGTGTGTACTCAGTATACTCAGATAAAGAAACTTGCGGTCAAATTCCAGTTTGTATTTGCACACAATCTTTTATAGCTGCATTTAAAAAAAATAAATTTCAAACATTGACCCTTTGTGTGGACATGTTGCAAAGTTGAAATTAAAGCATTTTTTCAGGACTTAGAAAGTACCCTGGGTTGCAATTTGCCAAACTTCCATATAACCCTTGTGAAAATAATCTACCACAACATTTCTGTTAAAAATGTACTGGTATTTGACTTACTAAAAATTGTCTTTATTTAAGCATTAGTGGAAGATCTTATGTACAGTAAAGTAATACATTTGTATCGTTGTCTAAAGAAAGTAAAGGGCAGTGAATTATTTTCCCCAAAGCATGGTATAGCTAGTGTTAGCATATGTATAACATATATTGTCTAAATTTGTATATTGCTCATTGTTAGGACTGGTAAGAGCATATCATGAGACGACATTCAATAGTTACCTCTGCTATATATGATTTCATACACTTCATGGAGAGTGTAATATACAAGTAGTGCACCAAAAAAGCTGATCAGTAATGTATAATGATTTCAAGGTTTAAACCATTTAGTTTGAAACAGGAACTTACAATTTTCCAACATAGAGCTACAAATTAACGATAGGAGAATATAGGTGCACAAAATTTAAATGTTGTACTACGTGGTATATCCCTGGAATGGGTGATTTCAGCCCCAAATTTTGTGTTCTTGAAAGCAAGCATTCCGACAATATGAAACTATGGACACCCTAAAATTCAGCCGGCTATTGCCCCCTCCCCCACTACAACTCCACTGAATATGACAGACTGATGCAGCCAATGATGACTTTACGTCCTTGAATTACATGACACACAGTTTGAGCGGACATTTCAGGTAACCAGTGCACCACCCACTGCACCAGTGCACTTGCCTAATGTAGTAAAAAAGCAGCAAATGCTATGGGCCCAACACCCCATCCTTTAGGGGCTCCAAGTCTTGAGATCATTTGTTCTATTAGCTATTAGCCCAGTATTTCTGTTATAAGTGCATACATAGGTTACTGAACAAACTTAACTTGCAGACTGCAGTGTCTTGCTGCAAATGCTAGCTAAGTTCAGCTCTGCTAACAAACGACGATGCGGACATTATGACGTCAAGTGTTCCCATGAGCTCCAGTGCAGAAACTGCAAGTTCGTACTCGGCAGTCAGCGTTGAGCGTATCTGAGCGAATATATCACGCAGCAACCGACTGCTCACAATCTTGTCTTCGTACAAGTCTGAAACATGTATTTGTGAACAGTACTAAAAATAAGAAAAGCAGCATAAGGCACGTAGGATGGAGAACTGTAGCATGAAATCTTAACCAATAAACATTGTTACTTGGCTAAAAACTAAACACAGGGTGACCACTTGTCTGGAAAACAGAGAAATGTCGAGAAATTTTACAGCTGTCAGTAAAATGTCAGGGTTTCAGTCAAAATTAGGAAAATGTCGGACAAAAAATCTTGTCAGAGAAAAAGGACCAAAAACTCTCCTAAAATTGCATCAACAGACTTTTTAATATCACTCACTTAGCACAAAGTACTTTGTGCCAACATTTTATGCTGTTCATTGCTGAATTTTGCTTACTTGTGTTTTAGTTTGTAATATTTACATGTGAGTTATATTTTAGAAAGTACTGCAGTACTAGGGTTAGGTTACCCTAGTTAAGTACAGTGTGCCAGTTAAAATGGTCAGGAGTGCCAGAAATCATCAGGGAAATGTCGGGGAATTTTATAGCATCTGGACAGTGGGCACCCAAAAACACTTACTCTACTGACATTGCGATTAACAGATATGGTCAAAACCAAGGTGGCCTAAACCATTCTTGGTGGAGATGAGTGCTAATTAGTATGGCTATCAGCAAAAAATGCGGATAATGTTACTGAGTGCCACAGCTGTATGTGCAGATGCAGTCAGTTCAACAGTTTGCAGGAAATCTGATGTTCGGCCAGACTAGACACAATCATCTAACTGCTAGTGTATATACACCGTGGGCCATAAAAAACGTGGCACTTTACTTTTCTCTATATCTTCGCCTATTATTGAGCGATTTTCAAAATTCTTTCACTGGCACACTCTGCAGACAATTTGCAATAATGTGGTTATTATATATTCCACCACACGGTAAATGTGTCTCTACATTACCTTGTAAAATATAAATGTAAGCAAAAACTAACAATCATAACAAAAATTTAGGTAAATAAAAAAAAAACTTCAAAACAACATCGTGATGAATGATCCATATGACACTAGACTGTGTTAGACTCACACAGTTTAGTGTCATACAGACCATTCAATGCAATGTTTGTCTGAAGTGTTTTTTTTCAATTTTACCAAAATGTTTGTTTGTCGTTATCGTTATATATTGTGACAGGACACCCCCGTTGGACTGTAAATAACAGACTATTAGATAAGCTGTTGCATTTTATTTTGTCTGATTTTAACTGTTTTATTATTTTATTCGCTGGACATTAACATTTATCTCTAGAAATTGGACATTTAAGCTGTAATAAGTTACTTTCAAAGTTGTCCTACCTGGTTTAATGAACTTTCAAAGTAGGACCATAATTCATTAGCTTTGAAAGTAGCTTTCCAAGTACTTTGAAAGCACACCCTATATAAACCCCAGCATTTAGGCAGTCTCTCTCTCTCGTCTGAGGTGTAGAGCGCGATTCGTGTTGTAGTGTTGGAAGGAGTACATCTGTTAGTGTGTAGAACGGGACGCATCATGTAGTCAGTCACTCGTCATGTATATGAAAAGACTGCTTATGCTGTAGTGTGGGATGAACTCATCTAGCTGTAGCAGCCAGTCTGAACGATTCTGTATGGAGAATGGACTAATTGCTATATTTACGTCTCTGTCAACTGTCACTACGTTTGACGTTTGAAGAAAATATTCAGAAAGTATGTTCTATTGACACCAAAAAAATATCCGCATCTTCAGTTCACGATAACTTATGCCAAGTCATCAAATGAACAATGAAACCCACGATCCTGGAATAAATGGATGATGGATTATCAGGAACATCATCAACAATTAAGCAGTTTCTGCTTCTCCGCCATGCCAGAAAGCCTACCTCCCGGGGTGCACGACATCACTCCGACAGATGGCACGGCGGATGTCTTCACAATACGCATATTTCATTGATATTTCATAAGGTAGTGTAGAAGCATTTACGGTGTGGAGGGATATGTAATATTCACGTTATTGCAAATTGTCCGCAGAGTGCGCCAGTGAAAGAATTTTGAAAATCTATTAATAATTGGTAAAGATATGGACAGAAGTAAAGTGCCACATTTTTTTGTCCAACCATGTATGTTAGCCAAGGGTACCACAAAGGTCACGAAAAAAACTATGGAAATTGTTGCATCAGTATGCCAAACAAACCATATAACCTGGATAACATAGTTACAGCAATGTCTGCGTAAGGCAGTACAATTAGCTAAAACAGAAAGCAGTGAACTACCTAACATCATCTGCACTACATCCAGCACAGTTGCCACGTATCGCTGATCACACAGATTCCTGCAGAAAACAGTCACTACAACATACACTGAATAGTCTTTTAGAACATACGAGTACACGTTTACAATACACAGTTGTCCGAATAATACGACACTTTTACGATTCTCTGTGTGTATATCTGTATAAGGATCAAACAAAATAATGAGTGCAACTGTCGACATTAGATGTCTACTAGAAAACTACGTTGGCCGGTGCCGACACACAGCGCAGCCAATCGGAACGTTCATGTCAATTTCGGTTTTTATGCCTCCGACAACATAGTGGCGGGAAGCATTATGTTTCCAGAGTGTTCAAGCATATGCCATCCGTGCGTGCGAGCCCTGAACAAACATTGTCAGCAAGATGTCTTGGGTAATTGTTGATCGAATTTGACCAAACTTCCACCACTAATGGACTTCTAGGTAAGGATGAACACATCAAATATTGGGGTTAAAGGGTCAAGGTCACAGTGGGGTCAAATATGGCCCAAAATGCACTTTTTGCCTTGTTAGTACGATATTTTGAGTGTTAGCTTCTTGTCACACGTTGGCGAAGGCACAATAGTTGACAAAGTTGTAGCGACCACCTAGTTCTATGCTTTTCTTGAGTTGGAGGCTTGTACCAGATGGATGGGTAAGATGCATGGTGCAGCTTATTAGCTAACATAACACCAGATCACATATGAAGCAATAGAGAATTAAATGTAAAAGAAATAACAAGAAACAGAACTGAGAACATACTTCATCAGAAATTTCAGTATTGTGCAAACTGATTTTTCATCACGGCCAGCGAGTGAAGACTTCAAAGCTTGTCTCCGTATGAGTTCTTGTATAACGCTGATTGTAACTTCCGGTGATTTGGTGCGCACATTCAGCTGCCACAACAGTCATTAGTTAGCAAATTTGGATATTGCAATGATCAATATCTATCACAAAATGACAAATTACAAAAGTAAAAGGAGACTAATTCTTCACAAGAAATCCCTACTGAGTTGATAGATGCCATAAAGAAGTCATAAATACTCCTTGGTCCTTCCACTCTGCAGTTAACATTTCTGCTACCGCAGATGGCAATCAATTTTAGCAAGCAAAAAGGTCTTCAACAATTTCCACAAGAAATCTGAGCTAATGCTCACGAGACGCGCGAAAGCCTATAGCACTTCCGGTTCAGTAGTTTAGCTGTTTAACAGACAGCTTAACTGGATAACTGTGGAAAAAGTAGACCATACAGCTAAATTCTACTAAACTTTCTAGCCATTATTTCAACCATTACACTTGTGTAAAAAAAAACAATAAGTTCAGTTTAGTTTTAAAAAGACATAACCATTCGTAATAATGAATTCTAATTCCGTGTAGTCTGTTACTGCACAACAGTTGTGAGCAAGTTGTTGACTGACAAGCTCAGAGACATGACATTGGTGAAATCCAATAATGGGGGCGGTGGAAAGGGGAGGGGGTAAAAGTATACATTTATTTATGTACTAGTCTGACCTACAAATTCATTACTACCAGGAATAAAAACAAACATCCTTAGAAAAAAAACTCATACGATGTGCCTACAAGTCTTCCACTTTTGAAATGAAAACATGTTTTTTTTGAAAACTGAACCAAATCTGAAAAATCCATTCTGCAATCTGCACTCTATATAATGAACTATGCTGACTGGTACAGTTACACCTTACATTTGAGTGCCGAGCATGTATTTAATACTGTTTCAACGATTCCAAAAATAACATACCTGGAGCCTGCCTAACCTGGACGTATTCCAAAAATGGCTGATTAAACAAAACAAAAAGCATTAGCAGCAGTATTACTAATAGTAGTACTGCTTGAAATTTACCATCATAGCAGCATCCAGAGCCTTGCTGTATTCAAATCGCCGAAAGAAATGATCATATCGCGCTAGTTTCTGCTTACGCTTGTGTTCAATCACGCTGTCCTCCTGCATCCAGTGTTATATCAAGATGTCAAGATCAGTTTCACGCATAGAGACGATATAGAGATTACAAAATTAAAGCAACATCATGCACTTAGGTAATAAAACAAGTAATTTGAGCAAAGCTCATGAAACGCATGACAGCCTTAGCAGTTCCTGTTCGCAGATTGTCTTGGTCCACTTCCAGCCATTTCGTTGCAATTCACCTTTAAGTCTACACTGCAACCGAAAATCGCAACAAAACACTAAAACTCCCTATTTTGGGGGTTCAAGGTCATTCAAGGTCATCGGTGTTGATAAAACTAAAAATCCCATGACCAGTGCTTGTTATGATAAGCAACATGTGTGTACCTATCTGCAACCGTTATCACAACAGAAGAGCCAATGGCATCATAATAACGTCTTTTAGAGGGGGGTACCACTCTTTGATTCCCTCGTTCGAGGGGAACCTTTTCACCCAGGGGTATAAAATTTTGTCATGATAAACTAGAGTCTTTGGGGGCAGCCAACAGTGAAGATTTGGTGATCTTAGCTTGCACCGTTTTGACACAATACAGTATTGTGACGGACAGACTGACGGACGGACGGACAGATGCCCAGGCCATAGCTAAGATGCGCGAAGCATTCTGCTGTTGCGTGTAAAAATGGGAGATTATTTCTTGGGCAATGATAAACTAGACGTGGTGGAGGAAGAGAGACTTAGAAGTGACAATTCCACTAAAGTCTGAAGCGCAGCATGCTAAGGCTGTAACTTCAGTTAATGTAATGTTAGGTATGATACAGAGGACATTTATATAAAAGAGGAGTTACATTACCAATGTATAACTCTCTTCTTAGGCCTAAATTACAGTACCATATTCATTTCACGTATGGTCACATCATTAAAAGAAGGACATCTTTTACTGAAAATGACACAGCGCTTACTCATGACTAAATAACCCCAAATTTCAGCGACACATTCACAAAACAGAAACTCATCTGCAGAATGCAAATTATCCGAGTACGTACAACGACACGAAGATGGTACCAAAAACAGCTACTAGCTATTCTTTCATCCATATCCAAATATATGCATCAAATAAGTAACTTACCTTTGACGCCTTATACAAGTACAGCTGTGTGTCAAATTTAAATCTGCGTTTCATGGCATGTTTCCGGCGTTTCGTCTTCTCTTCTATCTCAGCAGCTAGTTGCTTGTCATCTTTGCGGCGTTGCATTGAGAGCAATCCATCAGCCATCCCCACAGCCACTAGGCTATCATCAGGCTACAATTCAAACAATGCCAAGTTCATTGGTCATTCAACTGGGAAACGATAGAGAAACTGCCTTCGCATGGTTCCTACAGATTTTCTGTAGCAAAATTCCGACTTTTCTGGTCATGGAATGACAATATCCCTGACATTATCGAAACAATAACCCTATCGCACAAATGTCATAAATGGTATTAAGTAATAAAACAGTATTAATAGAGCAATATGC
>Ga0056128_1010543_pt1 | contig 11511 bp, 6 predicted proteins | sample WorMetLIZISLAND2_FD_71113 | JGI IMG/M metagenome (GOLD analysis project Ga0056128, IMG submission 71113) | Marine gutless worms symbiont microbial communities from Max Planck institute for Marine Microbiology, Germany - Olavius geniculatus... ... | reverse complement strand
AAGACCCACTACTTTCAGTCAGCCTTTTCTGCCACCTAGCGTCCATCATCCTATGCGCCCCGATTCTTTCTGAGACTTTGGCGCTTTATAAATCATTTACTTACTTACTTACTTACTTACTTACAGTGACTGGTGGCCTGGTACGTGGCTTGGTAGGGTGTCGGACTTGCGATCGAATAGTCTTGGGTTCAATTGCCGATCTGGACATTATGAGGTGGTTACTACTTGGATCTTGGATGGGTGACTGTCTGCTAACAGGTAAACCATCTTGGTATCTAACCAACATCAACTCAGCCTTGCATCCCTCCGGGATAGGTAAATCGAGTACGGGCCTGTCTGGCTGGGATTGAGGCGGGGCGAGTTCACCTATGTCGGGTGGCAGGTAACACGGCGGGTTTCCTATTGAAAGCTATACACCACCTTTACCTTTTGACTTGAGTATTGTAACCGCCTATAATCTCGCTCCTGTTCAGGCAGTCGAGCGAGAAACGTCACAACGTGACAACGCGTCTGGCGTTTTATCTGTTTATACGACAAACGTCCAGGCAGAACACACCGCCGATCACTGTCAGGACTTTATTGTGCAATGTGCATCGTTACACTCGCATAATGTTTGTTTGCAAGTACTGATGAGCAGTTAGCTTGGTCATACTTTGTTCGAATGTGTTCGAGTTTCCACAGTGATCTGGCGTGAGACGACACGGCACCCGTCTCATACATGACAATGCTACAACGCACAGTCAACCATATCACATCATGTCATATCAGCAGCAGAATCACTGTAAACAAATCGTACTTCACAAAATTATCTACAAGCCTTATTTGGGTTTTTGACATTGATCTTTTATTCATAGCTTGTTAAACTACAACTACCGCTAGTCTGTTACTTTCAATGTTTTGTTCAAGGATGCTAAATCACTTCACTGACGCTGAATCACCTGTTCTCACGTGCTTCCGGGAATTATTGAAACTAGACATTATACGCTGTGTCTCAAAAAAACATCCTCTATCTAACCTTTTGTGTGTCATTTTAATTTTATGCAATTCAAATTTTCAGTTGATGCTATTTTGAAAGTGAATGTTCAGTTTAAAACTGTTGTAAAAATTCAACAATATTCACTAATATTCAAATGATAAAAACAGCTTTTTCGTGCAAGTCATAAAAAGTAAAAATATAAATAATCTCAATATTGTTTCTATTTCTAACGTGTATGCAATAATTTCACAAAGCAACTACGGCACTTCAAAAAGTTCAAAATAATATTTGTTACGTGTTTATCAGCTTCTGAATAAAATACTTGGTACCGCAGTTTATCACCAGTACTCAACTATTTAATGTACAAATTTCATTAAAGTTCCACATATAAATGGAGGATGCATTTACAGCATCTGTGCTTAATTTTAACATCCTAACTCGTAAACCAATTATCAATTATTTACTTACCTTTCCGAGTCATCTTCGACCCTGCAAAATGTAAAACGTCGATAACAATCACATTTGTAAACGTGTAATTATAAAAATAATAGTTAATATGATACTGTTTGTCTGAAACAGTTTTGATAAATAAATAAATAATTTTTTCGTTAGGTTGCTAAATCTATACTGTAATTGACTTAAAATGCTTAACAAAAGAGCACCAGTATTAAATAACTACAAGTGAACTTTAGATAAAAAAATCACAGTTAACTAACGTTAACATTTCAGACGATTGTGCGCCTAACCTAGTTAAGTTTTGTTACATAATAGTAGCAGCGGCGTCATTTAGGGATCGCAGAGGCTGAGGGCTCTACTGACCCCCAAAAATTCATGATTTTAATTCTCCCTGTAAACCATACCTTTGAAACAGAGTTACTGCTGCAAAACAATACGTTACGTAGACTGGGACCCCCAGAGATTACTGAGATCCCCCAATGATTTACTGAAATGACGCCACTGAATAGTAGTAATGGCTGGACCAAGCCAATTTATATAAGACAAAGATCTGCCTAAACTGGCAGCATTCACCACCGCCATTCACTATAACTTAGCCCAAAAGCTTATGTTCATGTTACCATCCCACGAAGGGTAAAAGGCTGAGTCGACCTGAATGGCTGTTTACGTACCGAGATGATTTAATTATCTGACTGCACCCATCCAGTTACTAACCGGGCCCGGCGTAGAGTAACTTCGTTGATTGGATACAACGCGCGTTACCACTACTGTACATACATCAGAGACAGACCTCTGGGGTGACTTGAAATCATAGGCAGAGATCTTAAACTCGCTTCTTGGATACTACTTAAAGTTACTATTACTACTACTACTACTACTGTAGTACACACCTCTGGGGTGACTCGACATCGTGGGCAGGGATCGTAAGACACTCGTCACCGTGGTAGAGTCGCAGAACATCGCCACCAAACACGTAACCTACACACGAGCAGAAAGTAAGTAAGTACATGTAGGTAACGCGTTAACAGTAAAAAGAATCGAACGCGATTGGCCGCAACGTGCTAGTGAAATAAAAAAAACGTAGAAATGTTTGAAATGGCGTCTAGAATTAGTCAGAAAAAAGTGCGGCGATGAGTCGGGAATATCCCGCACTCTGACATCAGAGCACTCGCACTTTCTACCGATTCAGCAACTGGCAAGAATCATTACTGAGATCGGAAGAATAACAAGAAGAAAATCCTAACTGCTGCAACGGTACATACCGACAGACTTCTGCTGTGCAAGTCCGGAGCTGACGGGTTGAACGGACCACAATGTCTGTTGGAACGACGCAATCACCATTGCTCCAGCACCGATATGCTATACATGCGCACACGTTATAAATGACATCTGAAATCACATAGGCCCCATCTATGTGCTATCCAAAAAAACTAAATGCTATAAGTATCCCGTATTTTACGTAATCGATTAATTTTTTATAACGACTACGTACACGTATCGTGAGTAATTTAACTGTGTCAGACACTGTCACATAAAAATGCTATACAAGAAATTTGAGCTAATGATCACGAGACGCGCGAAAGCCTATAGCAGTTCCTGTTCGCAAATTGTCAGTCTATCTCCAGCCATTTCGTAGCGAATTTTACGGGGGTACCGCTATTTGATGCCCTCGTGCGTAGGTTTCCTTAAACCTAAAAAATCGAGACTTGAACCATCGGAATCTATGTTCAATGCTGAAAATTTTATATGCAGATTGTCCATGTCTATCTCAATTGATTTTGGCGCAGTTCGCTCTTGAAATGTGTCTCGCAGCCCGAAATCGCCAAAAAAATCTATAAAACCGTTCAAGGACATCCAAGGTCGTTGAATTCGGTGGCAATCAAAAGCCAGTGTACGACTTCCTATTAGTGATTAATAGTAAACTAGACCCAATCTCGCACCGTTATCGTATACATCGATTTATTGGCCAAAAATCGCAAAAATTTTCCCACCCCCCTCTCATTTAGCGCCTTTCAAATTTATGGAAAAGCTTTACGGTTCCTGAAACTAGAGTCTTCCAGGCAGCCGGCGGTGAAGATTTGATGATCCAAGCTTGCACCGTTTTTGACTGATCCACCCGTGTGATGGACGGACAGACAGACGTACGGACAGAATTGCGATGGCTAAGACGCGCTAAAAGCAGTAGCTGCTTTCGCGCGTAAAAATGTTTTAATAGCTTCACAACGGCGTTAACTGATATGTTATTATTACAGCTCATAAGCATGTGTGAACGTTATCACTTTTCCAGATCTTCTGTCTTATAAATTCGAAGATTTATTTTAAAACAACTTATCTTATTTAACTACAACAACCGACAGATATATTGAGTGACTGAGCTGGTATACGTCGCGTACCAGGTATCGTTCAGAGGCGACGCTGACCAGAATCAGGTCATCACCGACGCGAACTTTCTCACCTTCCGACCTCTGCTTGGACGCTGGGTGGATCGTCCACCAACACGACTCACCTGAACATCCACACGACTGTTCTTGTTCACATCTCACAAAATTAGTAAGCAATCCATGTTGGCGTGTTAGTTAAACCGTGGTTAATGTAGTGTTTACACGAGGCAATCGTCGCCGCGACTAGTTGCCTGTAGTGAATACACGCGGCGCTTGTTGAGGCGATAGTTGCGGCGACGATCGCCTCGAGTATTTAATACATAATCTGCACTAACCTTAGCCGCTTGTAAACTGGAATATCTATGACCTGCATTCGGGGATTTATGCGAAATTTTACTTCAAGAAATTCAAGCCAGCAACAAAAACTTTTCTCCTTTTTGCTTCCTTTTCTTTGCTCTCCCTTCCCTCCCTTTCTCTTCCATTCTTTCACTGCCCCAGAGCAGTTCCCTCCAGTGTTTAAATTGCTAGGGCGTTGGAGGGTTGAACCCCCCAACTGTTTTCTCAACCCCCGAACACATTGTCAAATTACGTACAGGGGAGTCAGCTATATGCTATATACACTGTGTCTCAAAAAACATCCTCGACATTTTCGACTGTAACTTGAGAACCAGTTATCAGATTTTGATAATATTTAAAAACAACAATCCTGACACAGCTTGCCATTAAATGACCATTCAGTTTTCCACCTCACCCAATATATGCTTCTGCACTACCTAAAAAACAGATCAAGTGAAATATGTGTTGAAGTAAACAGAAAAACTGAAAAAAAACATCCCCGACATTATCGATCGTAACTTGAAGAATGATTAGCAGATTTTGATAATTTTTGGCAGAAATATTTCTGACACAACTAGCTAAAAAATAGGTGTTTTAGTTTCCACCTCACCCAACGTCTGCTCTTGCACTACCTGAGGAAAGCAGACCAAGCATAACATGTGTTAAAATGAATGAAAAAACGTCAATAAATTCCATCTATCCTGATCCGTGGGCCCAACAGCCGGTCTATTACAAGGTTTGACTGTCATGCAGCAGTGTGTCCACTAAATGAAGTTTGGGAATGTCTGTGAAGTCAAAAAGCGACTGGTTCAGCCTGAATTGGTCTGGAGCAGAACTTAATCGATACTGCTGTGAATGAATGAAGAAAGCGTCTCCTTGCCTGTGTTCACATAGTGGGCCAACACTTCAAGCAATTTTACTAAAGGCAGTTGAAAAATGAACAACTGGATGAATTGTCAGCCAAAGTGTCAAAAATGTAAACAAAATGTGTTTTTACGCATTATGTTAATTAAGCAATCATATCGCATTGGACAAAAAAGTGATATTTCACTAGTTATGTTTTCCCAGGTAGTGCAGAAACAAACGTTTGTTGAGGTGGGAAACTGAATGGTCGTTTGATGGCAAGTTGTGTCAAGAATATTCGTGTTAAAAATTATCAAAATCTGATAGTCGGTTTTCAAGTTACAGTCGAAAATGTCGGGGATGTTTTTTGAGACACACTGTACATACGATTTACATCACAATTTTGGTCGGTTTTCGACCGTCAAAAAGTTTAACCCCCAGCTAATTTTTCACAATTTAAACACTGGTTCTCTCAAACACAGCTTGAAATCTGGCAGCGATGCTAGCTCTCTTATAGCGAGATCTCAACGAAGCCCCGGCCACAAACTTCTTCTGGGTTTTGAGCCTAGAAAATATGTCGAATATTTTTGGTTAGAAAACGTAAAAACTAAATATGAATGTCTTGAGTCTTGACTAAGTATTTGCAAGAGATCGAACATCATTAACAGTTCAAACAGAAGGTGTCTTCTGAAAACTAAAATTTCTAAGAGATAGAAATGTGCAATTAATCAAACTAATTGTAATTAAATAGCAAAATTAATTAGATATTAAGCTAATTCTAATTCTAATTATTCAGGAAAAACTACGCTGTTATTCCAACAATAATTGTTCAGAAAATTTTCCTAATCACAGTTACACTTGTTAAACCGATAGATGTCTGTTGTTGCCAATACAGAACGCAGATGACAAATGCGTACGTAAAATTTCACATTTTATTTCGTAAATTTCGCAGAACGACAAAAAGTCAACACGTGAAGCGGACCTTCAGTGGTAAGCGTGAGTCCGACGTCGAAAGCCAGTTTATCACTGGAAGAGCTCTGTGTCGACAAGCACGACAGATACTGCAAACAAACAGACAAACGAACACACACTAATCATCTTCAACACACTGCAACTCTTTGAAATCTAACTCAACCCTGAAGCAAAAAAAAACTGCCGAAAAAATAACGACTGCTTAGTGTTATTAGGAGCTGGCTCAAACTGCACACTGCACGGGTACTAGCGTCAGTGTTTTACATTTAACAGTATTTCTATTCTCAGTATCTCTCATTTCATTTTTCTTTTAAACATTTCAGTTCCTTATAGTTTATGTGCTAGATTAAACTGACAGTTTGTTTGTCAGTTTTGAGTGCAAATTCTCCATTGTATTGTATTGTATTGTATTGTATTGTATTGCTGTAGGCCTACAGGCGTACGCTATTTTGAACAGTCACTAAAATTTATTATTTCTTTTGATAAGTATATATAACTTGAAGTCGGCTCAGTGGCGACTGGCGTACATTTTTGTCCCAATCGGTACAATTCAGTATGCTTCTGTCAAAGAACTGGAAAGGGGATAACACACTAAGGATTAGTGACAACGGCATTAAGTTGTGGGATGCATTAGGCCTACCAAGATTTTGCAGGTTCAAGTCAGTTTGTTCTTAACATTGTATCGTCAGACCACGACAGTGACAACAGCAAACACGCTGATTCACTCATACACGCAATGGTTCGTACATTGCACATAACGTTTCATAAAAATTTAGAGTATTTATAACCACATACTGTTTACGTACAGCCTGCAAAACAATGTCTATTTGCACTCTGATTGGTGTTAATATTCTTCGTTACTTTTTAAATTAAGACCGAGAGCGGACGGTGAGAAAGGGGTGTGCTGACCATGTTGCTGTGACTGTGTCGAAGCAAAACGGCGTGACCATAGAGCAGAGTTCGATGACCAGCTGATTGACCCGCCTACAGACAGACGCAACAGCTATCAGAACTCACTAATAGTACACAATCGATCGACCAATCAGTTAACAGTAAATTAAAGCTGGGACAGACACTCATAAGAAAGATACGCAGTTGTTGTTGTTGTTGTCGTCGTCGTCGTGACGAGCCCGTCAAGCGCTGCCTATATGGGGAGAAGCAGGTGCCCGAAGAGATGGAGAATTCCACCAGGTTGTTACTATCTTAGAACGCATTGGATGTGTTGATGGAGTCGCCAAAGTAGGCCTACTGGTGGCGTTCCACTGCTCACTTTGGCATTGCAGTGTAAACACTGGATTTTGTCTGCTAGGACTAAAAAGTCGTAAACAGCGTCTAATCAGAAAGTTCACCCATGGCGCATCGACAATCGGCACTTTAGCGGCGGTAGAATAAGTAGCACCGGTTCAACCATTGTCTGAAGGCGTGCACAAGTTCGTTCTAAAACTCATTTATCATACTCCGGAGTCCAGATAACGATACGGCACGCTCAACGTATGCGAGTTTCCGACTCGTTAAACGTACAGTGCAATACAGCACGCATAACTTTATATCAGGCAGAGACGCAAAAAAGTCTCTAATGCGCCGTAGTGCGTCGAGACTGGTAAAGAGCAAAGAGGAAGAAGTGTTTTTAGTAGCGTTTGAAAGTGTCAATGAGGAGAGTCAGATCTCTCAGATAGTCCGGCAATGTATTCCAGGCCCTATCAGGCAATCCCCGCCTACTGCAAAGGTCGACTTATGGAGTTGATAAGATGTGGAAATGGAGGCCTCGAGAGAGAAGATACGACGTAATATCGTCTGTGGAAAAGTCTAGAACACGAACACAGTGCAGCTAGGTGCGAGGAAAACACGGCCGACGTCAGCTTTCGCTGCAGCGCCGCGCAGAGTTGAGTAATGTTCTAATCGTCCCTCCCAGCAGCTGCAGCAGCAGATGCGTCTGTTTGGGCCAACATCAGCAGCCGGTGCTGCCTGGAAGCAGGAATAGCCAGCAATAGCAGCTGCAAGCGACCAGTCTACCTAACAACCAAGTCGACTCAGCTCTAGGGCTGGGCCAGCCGAGTAATCGAGAACTCCTTCAATAAATCAGTATGTAAGTCCAAAGTCCAACACAAAATTACACACACTGAATTCTATGTGCCGATATTCAACAATTAATAACTCCGCTAAAAAATAATATTTTTTCAACGAAATTCGGCGATCTCTTCAGCAGTTTATTAAGTGTACGAAATTTTATTCAGATTCGTTCGTATTTGACATTTCTATTGTACAACGTCCAGGCATTTCCTTTTTTTATCTGACACAGTGTATATTCGTTTAATGAAAGTTGACATATGCAACTTCAGACAACGCAAACATGAAATACGTCCAAAAACAGGCAAACATTTACGAAAAACATCCAATGGTGTGTGTGAAAGATAAACATGACTAACGAAAAGTACTCTTAAAGAAAAACTATCGTTTACAACAGATTAAAAACGCATTTTACGTGGTGGCAGTTTTTTTCACAGTTATATTGAGTATTTTGTATTGAACGCTTTTTTCGAAAATTAAGAATTTTATGCAAGTAGTGAAAACAAAAAAATAATACTACTGCTCGAATTCGATTTCGTACCGGAGTAACTACACGAGAATACTCCAGTATTCGAGTACTGGACACAGCTCTACTGAGCGGCTCGGTTATAGAGTCTAACGGTAACCTACAGTTGCTGACATCAGTCCGTTGGCTGCCTGTCTGCTTCGCTCCTAGTTCAACCGACTGATTCCACTTGCTCTCTTTACAGGAACCGGTAGGCACAGTGGCCTATAGACTAGACCCAGTGGCCCACAGTGACCGAAGATCAGCTTACAACAACAAAATGTGCTTCTCGCCGCCGCACAATACGACCAAAATAAAACGCAAAAAACGCCCATGGGAATTGGGAAATTCCGCTAGCAACGAACTATCGCCAACATAGGCCTATTCAATTCGTGGGTTGTCAACTTGCTGGGAGCGTGGGGCAGCGGCGGATCCAGAAATTTTGCTTAGAGAAGAAGTTTAAAAAGCAACCAGAGAGATCTGCCATAGAACGTGGATTTTTGAGAATTTTGACCTGTGGGGAAAATGTGGAGTTGTTCCGTGCAAGTTATTGCAATTTGGCAATTTTTCCGTTTACTTACAAATGCCGCCTACGTCGCTGATATTAATTATTATAAGGCATACAGCGGCGAAACAGCGTATAAAGCCGTGATTGATGAAATGAACATGTTTGTAAACGTACGAGTACATGCATTATTTATTCTATGCCTACGTGTAACTACGACCTCCAAGCCTATCTGCATTGCAGCATGTATGCTGAAATGTTTTTTTTCACGATTTGCATAAACAATAATTTGGAACGTTTTCGTTTTTCACGTAATCCCGGCGGTTCTAAAAGAGTAATCGTATACGAAGTAACGTACGGTGTCCGGCGACTTTGCGGAGACCATTTCCTGCAGAGCGCGAACTGACAACGCTTGCTCCAGCACAAACACGCAGACCGACACATCGAACGGCAGATCCTGCATTACACAGACAGGCAATTAAACGTTACCTCCAAACACCTAATTAAAAATTTGGTGCAGAGCCCAACGTGAAGCCACCCGAGTGAGGAAAAGTAGGGGATTGGCATTCTCCTCGTAGCAACGTCACGTGGCCCAAACGCAATTGCATTAGATTAGACTGCACGTGTAGTGTGGATTTAAGAAATAGCACGGTCTTGGTTTATGGCTGCTGATCGTCAAGCGGTCGATTATGAATGTGGTAAAATTAATGTCCCTGCCTCGACCAAAACCCCTCAACAAATCTCGCTGAAATTTGGCATCAATTTATTTGACGTAAGGGTCGTTCTTCCCCAATTTTGGTTTTGGTCCAGTGTCCGGTTTCGAAGGAAAAATGAAAAATAAAAAAAAGAAAAAAAGGAAAAGCAAAGCGAAAACATACAGCCGCCATTACTAAGTACAGGCGGCTTGATTACAACGTAAACGACTAGAACCCACTATGGAACACCCGTAGCGTCGTGGCATTTAAGAGATCAAGCTGAAAGCACATGCGCGCTCCACTAAATTTGAGCTTATCGAAAAAACGTATTCTTGCCGTAAAATTTTTTTTCCGGAAATAAAACGTTTGAGGCTGAGAAAATTTAAACGCAAAATTAAACTTATGAGTACGCATAACTTCTTCTGACAGGAATTTGCAGCTTTCTGGCAGACGACGTGCCTAACTAACTTTTAACTCACTACGGCGCTATTAACATTAAAACGTTTTGCGTTCAGACTAAGTAGGCCTACTTTAAACGCTTTGTTCAGTCGATAGCTCGCAATGCAAAATACTTTTTAGTATTTTGAAATTATGTCAAAGGCCATTAAAGTAAAACTAATTCCGCTATTCAAAACCAACTACAATTTTTAAATACTATGATTTTTAACCCCAGGGGTCGTCCATAAGTGACGTCACGCTCCGATGGAGGAGGGGGATTACATTACTGTGACGACGTGTGACGTAGGAAAGGGAGGTTAAAGGAAGTGTGACGTCACACGTCACATCTGTGGAAAGGCACAATAGAGAGCCAAATTCATGTTGCCAACTCGCCGTATGTGTGAGGACGAAGAACACTTAGAAACACTGCTTAATTTCACACAATTTTATGCATTAAATTGACAGTAGACAATTTCGATAATGGATATAATTTTGTGTACTCTACACTACAGGCTGCCAAGGTAGGGTAGATGTTTGTGACGTCATATTTGAAGGGGGTCCAGGGAAGTGTGACGAAAGGGGAGGGGGTAAATTTTTTCCATAAAATCGCGTGACGTCATTTATGGACGACCCACCACACAGTGCTTCCGTGATTTCAATAGATGCACGAAACTGAAATGTGTCACGCAATCTTAAAATATGCATCGAGCGGCAAAAAGTATCCCTTAAAGTTGTTTGACATTTTCTGAGCAGCCGCTGGTAACTTTGACGCGAAATTGCACACGTAGGCCTAGGCGCCTATTATATGTGCATACCTGTATAAATAGGCCAAGCGGCATTTAACACTCTCGTTGTCGCAAAGTTACAAAATGATTTGTAAGACAATCGTAATTTCGCACGTTCGAAAATAAGTGTTTTATGAGTGCTTTATGAGTTACGTGTGCTGAAAACGAAAGCAACTGAGTGCATCACGTTACTCGTGACGTCACAGTCATGTAAACTTTATAACCAAAGTCTGTGAAGTCTTTCGCTTTATTTATCGTTGTATTTTTTGAGTTTTATCGCTAAAACTGAAATCCGTCGCTAAACTCAAGTGGACGCTGTTTGATGTTTCCCGACACAACTATAGTTATGTCGGAAATACCTACACAACAAGAAATTTGAGCTAATGCTCACAAGACGCGCGAAAGCCTATAGCAGTTCCGGTTCAGTAGTTCAGCTGAAAATTGGGGTGTTCACGCTAAGTTAATATACAAATACCAAATTCTCTATCTGGATCGCATAACGATAGTTCCGTGGCGCCACCTTGTGAATGATATAGACTTGTGTCGCAGCCC
>Ga0056128_1010542_pt1 | contig 11511 bp, 5 predicted proteins | sample WorMetLIZISLAND2_FD_71113 | JGI IMG/M metagenome (GOLD analysis project Ga0056128, IMG submission 71113) | Marine gutless worms symbiont microbial communities from Max Planck institute for Marine Microbiology, Germany - Olavius geniculatus... ... | reverse complement strand
ACTATTAAAATATACTGTAAGTAACTGTTAAAGTTTAGATGTGAGAGAAAAGCCCGAAAACTTATCTTTGTTGTGCGAAAGCTATGTAAACAACTAATCTAGCCAAGAATATTTAACTTTTTGACTCATATCACTCGTACACCAGTAATGTTTATCCTGTTTCGTGGAGGAAGTAATTGTAGGCTAATTGTAGCGCATTGCGTAATTATTGACAACATTGCAAATAGTGCTTAGTCGGACGTTGTACATACAGAGGCTGAGTAGTCTGAGTAGAAGTGATGGTGATTGATGTGTGAACATCACTTAACGCAGGATGAGCTTCTTTTGTAACCTAGTGCATACAGATTTGCATTGTCTGATTATTATTCGATGTCAGGATAGCTACGGGCCAGGGTCAGTAAATGACGTCTTGACAGCTAGCGATATTAGTTTGTCACAAAAAAGTGTCCACAAAAAGTGCTCCCTAAACAGTAAACATTTTGCACTAGCAAGCGGAAACCTGCACGGCTTTTAACAACATTTTACGCACATGAAACGCCATTCATTCTGAGCACTATATTTTCACAGAAATCGATTTTGCCTTTGCGGACATAAAAAAATTTTAAATAACGCTGCCAAACGCCAAGAGTTTTCAGATGCAGCTAATGCCAGTCGAAACAGTCCCAGCGTTTCACAAAAGCAAGAAACGAGTTTTTTCTTGAAAATTTAGATAATTTTTTGCACGGTATTCTTTTTCAATTCTAAGTATTTTAATCAATTGATCTTTTGTCGCTATTGTGTTTATTTATCGACAAGAATTGTCGTTACAGATGATGCCAATAAACGCAGATTTGTGAAATCACTTTGAAAAAGGAATAAAAAATCTCCAGAACTAAACGACAGATTCCTATACAATTATGCGTTGGTGACTCAAATACATGTCACATTGCGTGCGAAAAATTTTATTGACATCGTTGGGGGCATTTTTTGTGGACACAGTATATATTGCTTGCAGTTGCTGTATCAGTGACTCCATTCCAGCGGCGTGGTGGGTTAAAAAAGTTGGAGACAGAAAGTTGCAATCTCCCAACAGACATTTGCGAATCTCCGACAGATAAGATTGCGGATGCTCGTAATTGTAGTTTCTTCAAAATTTATCCAAAACGGGGAAGATTTCCAACCCTTAATTTTGTAGTTTCGGAACAAATATTTTACTCACTGGATAACTCACCGGATGAGACCTCCCCAGGGGAGCTGGCTCGGCCTTCGGAGTCAATAGGACAATTGTTGCCCAAAAAAGACTCATCTATGTCATGCAGTCTTTGTAATTTTGACTTTAAAATGTTCAATGACTCAGATTCAACCACTGATGACTCTGACAATAAAGGCAGAAAGGGGAATGACCCACGACCAGTCCACCCCTCCACGCCGCCACGAATTAAATCAGGTGATGCATAAAGAGTAATTATAATGAATGATGGCATTTATTCGTTTTGTTCACTGTACATATAATTTAGCAATTCCAAGTGCTGATGATGGACATATCGTTAATGATGTGATGCGTACGTCACTCGTCATCAACCGTGTCGTGTGCTAATAACACGAGGGGCGATCAAAACGTTCCGAGTCTCGTATATGAACTACAGTGGCAGATCCACACGTGGGAGCGATTGCGGCAGACGGTGTAACTGTAATAGATAACAATAATGTGCAAAACTGTGACAAATAATGCACCGATTTTGACCTTTTCTGCATAATTTAAACCGCACTTTTTTCCGACGAAGGAAGCACATGCCCCGCTCCCGGCCATGGCCGCACCCTCAGTGGTGGGGGCTCGGGTGCGCTGAAAACAACGGAGGACTGGAAAATAAAAAGACCAAATTTTGGCGCTCGATTTATTTGCCCCCATATAATACATTTGGATCCGCCACTGTAATAGCAACAATCATCGTCATTATCGTGCTTATTACTTAGCTTGTGTACTGTGGCATTCGATTTAATGATTTGATTTAATTTTTCGTCAAACCTCGTCAAAGAATTTGCGTGATGCACTTGACGCGAGTCAACTAATGTAGGCTACAGTTTCGTGTCGTTGGTCCTCAATCACTACGTAATCAGTGACGTCATGGCAAAGGGGAGGCAGTGTCCCTTCTTCCAAATTTTGGGCTTTCGTAAGATTGTCGAAAAATTTTCGTCCAAAAATGCAAAATTCGGGACTAGAACTCGTTTTGGAAAAAAATTAGTTAAATTTTGAACACCCATTATCTGTTTTGTCGCAAATTTGCATCCGCTTATTGGAATTCCGACGAAAATTTGTAGTGTTTTTTTCGAAAAATTGTATTTTTTTCTGCCCAGCCTACTTTTTTTAACTCATGACGCCGTTGGACGTGAAATTTACGTTGATTCAACGCGCTTTTTGTGCCTGTTTCGTACGCTCTTGTTGTGCTATGAACAGTTTGCTTTAATCTCACGGTGTACATAACTCAGTAATGTAAAGAGTGATAAATTTGTATTATTTTTGTACGAAACATTGGTGTGATAATGCCGACTGACTCGCGGCATAAGCTCATTGTTGACTCGGTATGAAGCTAACGAATTCCTTTTTTTCGCACAGTGTAAACAGTGGCAATTAAATTCCAAATGGGCTGCGATACAAATCGTCGTGTTCCGTAATGTACAGGAGTTAACCTAAAAGTAAGCCTTCGGTGATTTTCAAAAATCTGTACTTTACAAGGTAGTGTAGCGACGCAGTTAAGGTATGACGGGATAGTGAAAAATCATGTTATTGCAAAATTTCCGCAGGCTGTGCCAGTTGAAGAATTTTGAAAATCTATCGATATTTGGCGAAAATATGGACAAATGTTGGAGGCTTTCTTTTTGGCGACCTACATGTACACTGTCAGCTTAAAAAGCAGGGATGAAAAATTTGTCAAAAAAGCAAGGTTTTGCGTTTAAAACACGTTTAAAACCACAAACCTCCAATTTTTTTACGTTTATGGTTTGTGTGTTATGCATTTTAGCACAGATCATGTTTTATTTCATATTTTAATTGTGAATTTTGAGTTCTGATGTCATGTTGTTCAAAAAACGAGTTGTGAATGGTGCATTTACAACATAGCCTAATCTTCCGCGTCCTAAAATTTGTTCCATCTTCTATGTACACTAAAATTCTTTTTTATAAAACTTTAAAAATTCCTAAAAACCTAGAAATCCGAAAGCTAAAAACTTTTGAGACAAACCTCGTTTTTTCCATCCCTGTTAAAAGGTAGCGACTGTATTATTGCTCGTAGCTTTGTATTTTTATGTTCAAGTGTCATTAGAAGTCGACGCGCCCCGAGTGATGACTGTGGACTGAGCATTATGTAGCGTCAATGTACTTGATAACCCGTGCTGTTAGTTCATACACGTACAGTAGGCTATAGGCCTATAACTGAGTTATGTTTGCACTAAGCTACTGTCTGCCACTATAATAAACGTCGTACAAGTGGTTAGGTACACGCTTGCAACATAAGCCATGTTGTCTCTGGTCTTGTGCTACGCTAACAACGCACCTTGGACCAGGGTTGGAAAATAGGTTCAAAATAAATAAATTTTTAGGTTTAAAAAACATAAACACAAAAACCTGGTAAGTCCAAGTTTTAGTTTTTTTTCACGTTTTTCACTTGTTGTGCAATTTTTAATTCAAATCAAATTTAAGTACATGCTATTAATGTTCTTTTTGGGTCTTAACATTTGTACACTAAAAAACTTAAACAAACTTCAACAAAAAACCCAGCTGTCGCTAGGGAAGACCGACCGTACGGCCTATTTCCGAAAGTAAGTAAGTAAAGTGTAAATTTATATAGCGCATATTCAAAAAGATCTCTAATGCGCTTAATACATTTTGTCATCAATATTTCGCATAAATGTATGTCTTCAGCTGAGGTTTGAAAGTATCGAGACTAAAAGCGAGCACCTGACATCCGGTAGTGATCAGAAAGATGACTACAGTCCCATACACGCTATGTTATGGGGTGTTTACGCGATCCAGCATTCATCCAGCTAGCTGGAAGTTCTATGGTAATTAGGAGGACGGGCGGGTTGTAACCACAGATTTAAATATTAATGATATTGGTGATTGGCATATTGGAAAGCCCATATAAATATGCCTATCACTCAGCTGTGGGCTATGCCTAGGCCCGCCTACGTCTTAGCCCACAGCTGATAGGCGGCGGGGTTCCATCAGGCCAGCTGGATGTTTGCTGAACTTAGCTGGAAGTTTGCTGGATCGTGTAAACACCCTATTAATGCTGCTCTGGAACGCTACGATCAACGCTAGTATAACGGACGTCACGGGCGGTCATTCATCAGGCGTTATACTGCACTTTTTAAAAAAAATACAACCCGTTTGGCAGAGTTGGTGATTGTCGGCGAGTCCGACTTATTTTATACCACATGGTAACCGTCCGGCAACCCCGTTTACTTGTTCAAAGTTTTCCGGTAAGACGCACCGTTTAGCCACAATACACACATTACAGACAGACAGCAGGCATAATCTGGTACCAACCGTTAGTACGGTTGTGTAAAAACACAATTTAAGTTATTTTCCAACCCTGTCCTGCACTGCAGTTAATTGCACTGGTAAAATTTCGTCGCTGTAATACGTGCTTGCACTTGTGCTTATTATTAATGACTTATTATTACTAAGTTATTAGTGTACTTTTTCAGCATAATGGGAACACTTTTTATACTAATTGTTATTAATTCATATTTTCACCAGATACCTCATTGTTGAACTTGACGTTGATATGACGTGCTTAGTGACCAATTGCAGTGTAGGTGTTATGTGAAACGATCCTTGCTTCACGTAGCATAAGTTACTTTGACAGGCCTAATCACATTCAGTGTCCCGTTTGTTATCAAGAAGTGAAATGACAACAACCAATAGTTTAGTTAATATAGTTTAGTCGAATCAACAATTTACTTGAAGTAAAATAGTTAAAGCAGTAGTTTTATTTTTAGCTAGCAACTAAATATTTTAATTTAAAACAAAACATTTGAATGGCTTGTACTATTTTCAACCTTAAGATATCAATGGACTAACTGCAGTAAACTGACAGTAGCAATTGTCACAAGAGTGAATAGAAATAAATTCATAAATTAAGATACTGACTTGTTTATTCATGCATTTTGCTTTTCAGGTGTTCAAAATAATTAGATTTTTACACTGCTCGCCCAGACCGCACAGCTGATGGGAAAGGCAAAAAGAACCCTACCCCCAGTCAGCCTTCTCAATTTTTAGCCCTTTGGGTCTTGGATGCCTACAGACAAAATTCCGCCCATTCAAAATAAATTTGAATTGACTATGCAGGAGACTGAAATGCTATTAGTAGTCACACAACTCAACTGCTTGTTCTTGTCTATGTTCAACAAGAAATTTGGACTAATGCTCACGAGACGCGTGAAAGCCTACAGCAGTTCCTGTTTGCAAACAGTCAGTCTATCTCCAGTCATTTCATTGCAGTTCATTCTTGGAGTGTGCACTGCAGCCGAAGATCGCAAAAATCAATAAAAACCCCATATTTCAGAAGTTTAGGGTCTTTCAAAGTCATCAATGTTGATACGACTGAAAAGCTCGTCACTAGTGATTTTTGTGATGGGCAGCATGCCCGTGCCTATCTGCAACCGTTTTCACGAAAGACTGGCCAACAACGGTAAAATAACAACTCTTATGGGATACCGCTATTTGATACCCTCGTGCGCAGGTTTCCATGAACCTAGAAAATCGAGACTTGGACCGTTGAAATCTACGTTCAATGCTGAAAATTTTATGTGCAGCTTTTCTATGTCTATCTCAATTGATTTCAGTGCAATTCGCTCTTGAAATGTGTCTCGCAGCCCGAAATCGCCAAAAAATCCATAAAAACCCCTATTTTAGCGTTCAAGGTCATCCGAGGTCATTGAATTCGGAGGCAATCGAGAGCCAGTGTACGACTTCCTATTAGCGATTAATAGTAACCTAGGCCCTATCTCGCACTGTTACTGAGATACAGCGACTTATTGGCCAAAAATCGCAAATTTTGCCTACCCCCTCTCACTTAGCGCCCTCGTTCGGGGTGACCCCTTCGAATTTATAGAAAAGCTTTATGGTTCCTGAAACTAGAGTCTTCCAGGCAGCCGAGGGTAAAGATTTAGTGATCCTAGCTTGCACCGTTTTTGACTGATCCACCCATGAGACAGATGGACGGTTAGACAGAATTGCAATGGCTAAGATGTGCTGAAAGCAGTAGCTGTTTTCATGCGTAAAACCGTGATTTACTACCATCAGAAACGGTGTTATTTACACAGTGAGTCTAAAACATATGGCGCTAAATTCCTGTCTACATATTCACATGATACTGACCGATTTTCACGACACGTCCACTGAGACAAGTAATGTCGTAAACTTCGTATTTCACAACATCATATACAGAGACTCCTCCCCAAGGCAGCGAATATGTCGTGCTGCAAACAGTGAACCTTTGAAGGTTTTAGCAGGCCCGTGGTGCAGAAAATGTTGAGCAATTGTCCGATATCCTCTAGCCTGTGTCGGCCGTCCTTTGCGGAGCCTCTGTCTGGCCGAACATACTGTACGTGCCTAAATCTGTCTTTCGATACATCAACCATAAAAAAATTTCTGTGCTTCCAGTTAACATCCATCCCTAAAAACCTGCATCCATAACGTTCTTTTGGACCCTTGAAACATTAGTGCAGTCTTTAGTTTGTTCGCAAAATTTTACAGAAAAAAACTGTTGGCTTCTAGCTGCTAATGCTGCAGTATTTTCACTGCAGTTCTAATGGTTACTAATTAACATCAATTTGTGTTTAATGAGTTGCTGTCTAATATTGTATGAAATGTCATGAAATAGTGATAACAATTGTTAAAAAAAATTTCCACCCCATCCTTACTTTTTCATGGGCTGCAACTGGTAGCAAAGAAATTTTTCTTTTAAGCCTCGTTGAACAGGAATATTGAGAAATCAATCCTGGCATTGAAGTCACATAACAGGACTGTCGGCAGCTGATTTATTGAAGACGGTCCTTGCATCGTGAGTGTTAGCGTAAACGAACAGAGCAGCCGAGGCCAAGCGACATCGCAGTTCCATCTTATCCACGTCATGGTGCCATTCTACATTCCCCCACTGACTGATCTAAACAAACATCAAACCATAGAACTCTAGACTGTGGGTCAGCATACATGTCACTCTAAAAAAGTTCTTTAAAACCACTTATCCTTACTGTTTAAATAATTATCAATAGAATTTTACTTACTAAATGTTGTAGAGCTGTGAATAATAGCAATTAATAAAATCTTCATAATTAAAATATCGACTAATGTCAAGTTGATAAAAACATGATAAAGTTGATACTACGATATTGATAGAAGCATCTGGAATCATCGCAGTCATCTGTTCTACCAGAAACAAATGTGAACATTTCATAATTGTCTACAAAACTGGACAAAGAAAACATTGCCTTGGAGCATCTGTGAGAGCTGATGGCTAAATAACTTATAAAGTTGCTAAAAATGCATTTGCACTATTAGTTTTTAATCAGCACTAATTGTTTTTACCAAACCAACTATTGTAATTTTTATTCATTAGTAGCCCTATTAATTACCACAAAATGTCCTCGGACCAAATACTGCAAAAACCATTCCAATGTGCAAAGATTACATTCTCTCAAATTCACAGCTCATCACGTTAACTGCAAAGTAACATAGCACAATACCATATGCTAAAAACTTGCCTGAAATTCTTGTTCTAATCTTGCAAGATCCACCGCTTGTTCAACAGAAACTTCTCGGTCTATAACAGCTGTCCCGATAGCGAATGATTTCAGGCAGTCTACGGCTTGCAGATAGCCTGAAAATGTGATAAGACATTCAAGCGTACAAATGGTATTTTCAACAAATTTTTCCAGCTAAAAATTAAACACATGATTCTGACAGTACCTAGCTAACAGAAACGCTGCTAAAATGATCAGCAACAAATTTCAAAACGTTGTGAGCAAAAATCTGTAATGCTCATACCCTCAAACAGTTTTTCAGCACATTCTGACTAGCTTCAGTTAAGATGGAACATTGTGATGTAATTAATATGTTGAGACATAAATGCAAAAAATTAATTAAATACTAAACTAAATACTAGTAACAGCGTAAGATTAACGATACTGAGAGCCAGGGACACTATATTCAACTTGTTCAATAAAGCACAACAACAAAATGCAAAGCATCACAATAATGATACAATAAAACAAAATACTATAAAATGCAGTAATGTAAAAGCATTAGTGTGAGTAGTCAAACAAAGCTTCAGCAAACATACCAACTAACGCCCAGTCATTGAAAGAATTAAGATGTTGTCGGAACACTTCTCGGGACGTGTCTGGTATGCACAGAACGGCAAAACCACTCGTAAGCGGCAACTCTACGTTGTAACTAGCAACCACAAATAACGCTAGACATTAATACTTAACGAATGAAAATAAATATCATAGTATGACAAACAAAATGAGTAACTAAAATAAATATTTATCTCCAAGTAGGAAATAATCGCTATGGCAAAGTAAACAAAATCTCTTGTGTGATACCAAAAAGTTGGCCGATTTTATCATTGAAAATAGAACATGTTTTGTGTTTGATGATAAAATTGGACAATATTATCGGCCAACAAAATCAACCCATTTTTGCAAAACACACTGCAGATTTTTGCATGCTGACTTTGCCAGACAATTTCATTATCATATGCCATCCACATAAGTAGCAGTTGCTAGGTCTATAAAAAGCAAAGGCAGACTTTTACATAACGGCCAGTGGCACAAAGGTTAAAGAAACTGTAGAAATAAAGTGAAGCAGATTGAGATAATGTACTAACCGCTGTTGTAGCTTGTCGATAAGTGGATCCCATTGTGTCTGCTGTAATTTGACCAGTTCTTCCGGTTCAGTCACTCGATAACTAACACAATCATTAGCTGTTCCTCATTATCCTGCTAACAGTTTAACAACTATTACCACTTTCATAACAAAAATTGAAAATGCATTAAAAAAAAAACATGGCTAAAATCTGCACGAGGCTAATTAATGCCAGTTGCTAGCGATAGTTGCATCTGCTGAGACTAAAAAGTAGTGCCATCTAACGAATGATATTATGACTTTTCGTGAATGCAAGCCAACTAGCTCGGTATGATGCAGGCAGGAAATACACAATCAGTAAAACTTACAAACACAGAAATATGACGCCAGAACAATGTCACCAGTAGCAGTGAATACCTTACTAATCTCTAATATTCCATGTCAATTTTGCATAAATCTGAACATTTTCCATGGAGGTATAGAAGAAAAAACAGGAGTGGGTGTTTTTTTTGAACACAGTGTAGAATGGCAACCAACAATAATAAAAAATATCAACACAGAGAGAGAGAGAGAGACAATTATAACACAAACTGCTGATAAAGCTTAACAGCTGGTTGGTGCTCAATGCTCACCAGACAGTGTCCGTATCCAAGAACTCAATGATGCTGTTGACGAGCGTCTGCTTCGTGCGTGACATCGGGTTATCAATTGCCGTGTTGGACAGAGATGTCTGCAATTTGCAAACATACATATGGAGTTTAACCAGGTAAGGTTTAGGTAAGGCAAAGGTAAAAATGCACTACTGGCCATAACTCTTTTACAAGAGTCAGACACATGAATGAATGCGTTTTACAATCTCAGAAACGGCAGCTGATTGGTGTGAGCTTATCACACCATAGAGCACTATGCCATCCATTGCCATTGCTCACGTTAGTGAACAACTGTACCCGCAGTTCAGCCAGCATACATACCACCACCCCAATAATAATAATAGTAATAATATAATACTTTATTACCCGGGGTACAAAAAAACAACAATAATAATACAGCGTATTTCAGTTTTGTTGTTTAGTTTCAAATCCATTCTGCTACATGACAGTTATGTTTCAGTTGACTGATGCTCAGTCCATCTGCTTGATGAAGCTAATTTTTGAGACACCTTTGAAATTTCCAAGGGTTAAAAATAATAATAATTTTAATTTTTAGGTTCCCTCAGGAACGAAGTACTGAGGGCCAAAAAATAATAATAATAATAATATAAAATTTATAAGGTGCACAAAGTCAGCGAGCTGAATCTAAGGCACCACACTAGGCCTTCACCTCCGTAGCCTGTAAGCTACTACTCATTTTCCATCCCACGAAGGGTAGGAGACTAAGTTAACCTGAGCATGCAGTAATGACCAGCAGTGTGAATCAAACTGTAACCTGAAAGTCACAAGTCAAAACCAACCACTAGACCACTTGCACTTAGACAAGCACGTAGATGCAAAGAACTTGTCCAGAGTCATTACTTGGTAGTGAACCAGCCACAAGTCAAACTCGCAACCTCTTGATCACGAATCCAATAGCCTAACTGCAAGCCACCAAAGTCCCTCGCTAGCTGACTAAGAATCTGGGTTAATGTAAAAACTCAAGAACTACCTCAGTCAGGTGCAAGAGTACAAGACAAACCCCCACCCAGAAAATAAATCCGGAGACTCCTTAACCTTGCAAATACTTCTAGTGCAATGACAGTGCAATGAAGAAGCAAGAGACAGACTGCCAGAAAAAAAATTAAAAAATACAATATCTAGCATTAACAGCCTAAAATTAATAGTTCTTTGATTGGAAACATAATGTCTAATAAGCACACAAAACAACATGAAACTGCAAACTAACGCAACTGAGAGCACTAAGACGAGTAGCTCTACTAACCAAGTACATTGTGGGTTTTTTGATGAACTGTTGCTGTGAGTCCCATTCTGTTGCAACGGCAATCGCCAGTGCTTCACTTTGAACACGAAACACTTTACCCATCGGAGTTTTCAGTTTGTACTTGTCCAACATGACTTCATAGCCACCTTCAGAGGAAGCAATCACACTACCTGAATCATTCGTGCTGCATTAAGAAAATAGTGTAATTGTATTCTGCATTCACATCACACTCGAATAAAAAACAGACAACTTATTTTGTCATATCTTCACTTTTAAAAAAGCAAACTGTGAAATGGTGAATAAATCCAGTACAGTAAATAAGAATAATGATTTTCGTTGTTCATCTTAATAAATGAGTGATGTTTATTAAGTACTCACTGCAAACATCACTCCAACAAACAGACTGCAAAATATCACGTCAAAGGAAATATCAAAGGTATTTTTGATGTAAACACCATGTTAAGTTATAATAAGTACAGTTGCTGATAACCAACAAGTAATTTGAGCAAAGCTCACGAGATGCGCAAAAGCCTATAGCAGTTCCTGTTCGCAGGTAATCTTAGTCTATCTCCAAACATTTCGTCGTAATTCACTCTTTTGCAGCCAAAAATTGCCAAAAAATCACATTAAATTAATATTTTTAGGGTTCGAGGTCATTCAAGGTCATCGATGTTGATAAATTTTAAAAGCCTGTCACCAGTGCTTGTTATGATAAGCAGCATGTTTGTGCCTATCTGCAACCAGGT
>Ga0056128_1010540_pt1 | contig 11515 bp, 10 predicted proteins | sample WorMetLIZISLAND2_FD_71113 | JGI IMG/M metagenome (GOLD analysis project Ga0056128, IMG submission 71113) | Marine gutless worms symbiont microbial communities from Max Planck institute for Marine Microbiology, Germany - Olavius geniculatus... ... | reverse complement strand
CAGTATGTGCTAAAAAAGACTTCAGTGGCGCTGGCGGACAGAACTAGTCGCTGAGGTTAAATGTCTGACGGAAAATGTGTGTCTTCAACCTGGATTTAAACACAGTCAATGAACAGCTACCTGTAACGTCAATGGCTAGAGAGTTCCAAACGGTGGGTGCTGAGCAACGGAAAGCATGATCAGCTAAGCGAGTTCTTGTGGTCGGCTTGTATAGTAACGGTACAGCGGACGAGCGGAGATGACGAGCAGATCCCCGAAGTCTGATGTGGCAACTGAGATATGACGAAGTGGACGTACTATGGATTTTGTATGTCAGAACTGCCAATTTGTAGTCGATTCATTGGCGAACGGGAAGCCAGAGAAGCTGTTTCAAGAGCGGCTGTGCAGAAGTTCGTTTGGGCGCATGGAGAATGACGCGTGCTGCTGTGTTCTGGATGCGCTGCAGTTTCTGGATGCTGCCTAGCAGCACGTCCTGTGGTGAAGTTTCATGAGGCGATTCCCCCTGGCTCCAAAGTTCTTGCAGCTAATACACTAAATTTTAAACCAATTTTTTAACCCCAATGTAAAAAATTATAAGAAGGACCCCCATCCCCGGAGAGATGCGCGCTAGCAAGACTAGGTCACTCTCTAGAGTGTGTAAAAATTTGAGGGCGCAGCACCCTCTAGAGGCCGAAATATGGTCTTTCAAATCATGTGTTCGAACGAAGTGGTATCCGCGCCATCACTGGAGTTTTAAAGGAAGATAGACAAATACTGGAAAAACCGTTGTTATTGTCTGGATCCTGGCATATTTGTTCGACGGCCGGTAAACAGCCAGCAGGTCAACCTGGCCTAACTTCAAAGGCTGAAGAAGAAGGTAAAGGTAAAGGTAAAGGAATATGCAAAAAAAACGGGAGTAACAACTCATTTTCATATCATCTTCGAAGCGCAAGCAATACATCAGTATTACCAAGATATTCAAGCCACAATGCTCACAATAAGTCATCAAAAATGTACTATAGTCACTGCCACCGAAATAAGATACTAAATCGCCCGAAAATTACAATAAACTTCTGAACAATTCAACAAAAACAACACCCATACTTATTTTTGCACAAACTTAATTCTACCTCTAACACTAACGGACCGCAAAAAAACATGAAGTTTGAATGGAAAAATCATCGCCGTCTCTATTTTCTAGCATTTTAAACTACAATTACAAATTGGCGTACTTATTCAATCTAGAGGCTATAAGAACAACAGCAAATCTGTATTTTTAAATGCAAAACTTATCAGACATCGACATTTTATCCTCTTGCATCCAGCATCCTGCTGCGAGTTAGCTGTTAGGCCTACTGTTAGCTACTCAAATATAGGCGCCTATATTATTGCAGGCGAAATTTGAATGAGTGATATCGCTATTTTGGTCGGAATTAGTGATATCGCTAATTCTGAATAAAAGTTGATTGCGCCTGCCATACCTATATAGCGTCTGCATGATCTGCTGCCGCGTATTGTATCGCCATCAAACAAAACACAACACGAAAATTAAAGTTACTTGACACAGGCATACCTAGTCTTGCCCAAGGTCTACTACCTTTCTCAACTTTCATTTTGCCGGAAAAAATGTTGTAATGTGATGCTCGAGACGAAAGTCTTGGTTTTCAGATACCTCGAAAATAAAAAAATAATCTTGGTATTGGTCTTGAGAAACTCTTCTCAATTACCATGTATCATTTGGAAAGCAACTATATAACTGGTTACTAAGTCAAATACCGGTAATTATTATTGTATTGTTTACCATCAGCTGGCACCAATTTGTTTCATTTGTAGAAAAAAAATTGTTAGCAATGAGTAACATTAATATTTTAAAACATCTGATGCTGCAAGAAAAGTCATGTTCTTGAATCAAAAATTTCAACTAAATTGTAATCCATTAATTTTTTAAAAATAATAAGCCCATTCGACTGTTGAATAATCAATTTTCGTAGCCCTATTATGCTCAGATAAAATCACATTCAGAATACAGTATAGTGTATTTAAAATAGCACAAGAAAAACATTTACACTTTACAATGAGAAGCAAATCAAGAAAAAATCTTGACAGCATTATACGACAACACTGGCACACCATCTAGTGACATTATACAAATCTTTCATCAATTTATTAACAGTCTAAAGATCATGATACTTGCAGTTATTTATCAATAAAATGTAAGTTCCTCGATATCTGAACATTCAACATTCTGCGAAAGCTTATGCCAAACCAGAAATAGCATGCACAAAATTTTATGGGACTTTCATATAATGTAATAAAGTATTTGAAACTGTGAAAAAATGAGGTCCATATCACACAGAGCAACAATTCAGGAGGGGGTCCCTAGGTACCCCAAATCTCTTCATAGTCAAATAATTATACCTGACATTTAAAAAAACACTTTTGTTGAGAAAATAAATTTTCAAAAAAATAAATTTGGGGGTATCAAAGCTCAAACCCTTCTGTAAGACAAGAGTCGATCCTTCAATCACTCACTCCACAACACAGTGGCCACAATTTAGGGGGAAAAATTCACGAACTTTCGAGTATGTTTTCCACACCTATTCCAGCAATGCTTTACCAACTTACCACACTAGGAACAAGGGTGACGGAACAAATTCAAAAGTGGAGGTACAAATAATCTGCGAACAAATAAGCAGAAAAAATTTTGAACTACTGCATGCAGAATTATCACATTAACTTTAAACATTTCAGGGGGAGATAGGAGAGTGGGTGACTAGATAATTTTAGGTCTGTGATAATTTGAATTTTAAAGACATTCAAGTATCTGTTACATCAAATTACAAAACTTTTCAAGGCCCTATAGTCTTTCCAAAGTCTTTCCGGGTCCTGGAAAAATGTGGAAAAAATTTCCAAGGAATTTCAAGGACTTTCAAGGCAGTGTGGCCACCCTGAACAAATGCACAATGCACACAAATGTACCATATCCCTGATTAAACAAGTTAAGTAAGTAAATTTGCTAGCTTACAATGCCAATACAAAAACCCAACCAATCAAATTCTTAGACTATGGAGAATGAAACTGTCAGAGTGTTTTTACCTCCATTAGCCATGCTGGTTTTAGCGAAGAATTTTCCTAAAATATGCAAAACTTTTTGAGGCAAAATATGCGGAATTTGGCGAAATATGCAGCGCATATATGCCGTGCACGGCATATTTTTCTGTTCCGGCATGTGCAACTTCGAGTGACAGAGAATCATAATCATGATCATTAAACTGGCCTATTCTGCACAGTTTTGACATTTTTGACTTAATTTTTCAATGTCTAATTGTAAATACCGGTAACTGTTTGCCGTCAAAAATATTTAACGGTCTTAAAACAAAGTTGGACAAGAAAAATGCTAAAAAATGCGATCGCATATGCGGAAATATGTGGCATATGTGCAAATATATGCAAATTTTTGGATATGCGGCATAATTTTCGCATATGCGATTTTGAAAATGCCATTATATGCAGAAAAATATGCGATATGCGGGTTTTAGCAAAATATGCGATCGCATATAACCAGCATCTCTACTCCATGCCTTTTGGAATAATCAACACAACAGACTACACTCATCTGTTTTTGCAATTAAATGCCATGCAACGCCTGTTGTTAGCATGCCAAATCATTTCTGTTTAATTGTTTATATCACAAATGGCACTGACATCACATCCATTTTAAGCTCATAATGTCCAATGCCCCTCGTGATCTGCATGACAAATTGCTGACTGGAAGTTCAAGATCAAAATCTTTCTTACAATATAATCCAAGCTCTGGAAAAACGATGGACTAAGTGCATTTTAGTTGTAGGGGACTATGTTTGACTTGGAAAGTGACAAAATATGACCAAAGAATCTTCTGATTAACTGCATCAGTCTACAAACTTTTTCAATAACCCCCCTATTACAGACTTTGAAAAGACTTTCAAAATTTTTCAGTGTAACATATAGAGATGCTAAGCTCCTCGTATTATATAAGTAACATTTATTTGTTACTATACTTAGAAACCCCAACTCACGCTTTGCAAAAGTTTATGGAAATTGTGACAGTGATAAACCGAACAGTTTTGTTCAGCATTGGATACAGAGACCAGCCTATATACAATAAACTGCAATGCAACAACGCAGACATAATCACAAAACAGCAATACATGAATGGCAAAACTGTCACACAGACTGCACACGTTCTTTAAACAATGCCACATGCTTCTCAACTTCTTTTGTCAGGTCAGCCTCCGATGCATTCGGATGAGCTTTGATGTATTCGACAATTCCCGCAATGCACTGTGCCTGACAGACAACAGAAAATAAACTATACTGATTTTTCCATTCAAAACAAATCAAATTGTTCACACAAACTGCTAGCCAGCTTCAGCATGAATTAACGCTGTTGATAATCACAGTGGTGTCTTTCTGTAATTGCATGTCATATGAATAACAAAACATAACAAAAATACTCAAAAAAAATTCGTGGTAAGACTATCTTCTGTGCATGGATGGGACAGACTGTACAAAGGTCCAGTAAAACACACTGACGGAAATATAGACTGATTACAAAACATTCATCAATGAATGACTAGTGTTAATACGGTTTCACACTAGCCGAGGAGTCGGTTTTGGTTTGATTTTGAGGAAAACCACGATTCCGGTTCGATACGGTTCAGTTTTCTGACAAGCACCAAAACCAGGGCGGATATCCAGTGATGGACACACTAGATGGGACACATGCTAAACGATGCGTTTCTGAGAAGGTGGACGAGACAGACCTATGGCACCCACTAATTACGTAGGATTAGTAAATAACTTAACAGCGTGCGTTGCCTTGTGAACATGTGCAAGGGTCAGTGACTGACATGAGGAGGCGGACGAATGGCATGAGACTAATATTTTATCTTAATGTATGTTTTTATATATTATTTTGTATTGTGTGGCCACCTGGTGCATTTAATAAATAAATAAATGAATTTATGATGCTGAGCATGTGGTGAGTATAATGACAAATGTAAACAGTGAGACCTGAAACAACTCCACGTTATCACTGGCCGAGATTCGTCGGTACAGATCATACATGACGCGGGCACCAGTGACGCCCTTATACAAGTCCTTGTACTCATCACCCTTGTGCAGCCATAAATAAGCAGCAGTCTGCAACACACAAACTCACACTCAGATCAACTAATAACAATATGTACTTACAATGTTCCAGCTACGAAATTGTATAGCACTACTTCAGTGACTACTGTACTTCACCCCAGAGCCAATCCTGCAGTTTATGGCCTTAAACTCATAAGCTATATACAGGAAATACACAACTAATAGGAATAGAGTTACGGTAAGAGTGTAAATGTTATTGTCAGTGTAGATCTGCACTGACAAGTGACTGATAAATCAACAGCAAATCTGACACTGATATTTCTATACTGTCTCTCAAACAATGTGCATTACTTGCAGCCTGTGCACAAGAAGTACCCCCTATTTTTTCAAGAAATGCCAACACCTGAATAATGCAACCATGACAGGCATCTTTGTATTTTACGTCATTACATTGGAGGCTGAGTTAGAAATTCTATCTTGTGCAATTAGTTGCATTTGCAGTAATCATTCTTTTATCCTCCTTATTGCAACAGTTCATTGTTCTTTACAATGTTGGCTGTTGTTGCAGCACGTGCAAATGCTTCTGTGAGGTGGCAGGCTGCATTTGATGCCACCGTTCAAACACTGGAGGCACTATGCCCGCACTGATAATGCGGCTTGCACTGACAATAGCCTCAGAATGATCCATCTGTCAGTACGGATTCGTACTGACAATCTCCTAAAAATCAGTCACTTGTCAGTGCAGATATACACTGCATAAACACAGATATACACAGAATAACACCGAGCTGGTAAGAAGGTTCTAGCACAGAGATGTGTAGATCCTAGAATTTTAGGTCCGCGTCCACAGGGTAGCGTCCACATCCACAGAAGTAAGCCATCAGGTGTCCACGACTGCGTCTGAACTGCTAGCAACAATGATAATGTTTAAAATATACTGGAACCCAGGGACAGCCTTTAACAATGTGGCATATGCAAAAAACTGCAAATGCAACTGGAATTATGTAGTATAATAATACTACATAATTACTAAAAAATGCTGCGCAACCAAAAAGCTTGCGGACGCGCGTCCCCTCCGCGGACGAGTCCACGCATCTCTGTTCTAGTAGGGGTCGGGACCGTCGGGTAAAGTGCAAGGCGCAAGGCGCGAGGTGCGAGGAGGGTATAGTGTGAGGGAGCGTGCGAAGTGGCACGCGACTGGTCGGCTAAAAATAGATTCCTCGCAGTTTACACACCATTCTGAACGCACAGGAACGAGTCAATGGATTATGGCAATACGGCCCTGTGGCCGCCAGCGTGCGAGCACTTAAGCATGGCGAGACGAAAGGCACAGCATGCACACTGCACAGCACACCACACGCCGTGGAGCAGTCAACAGTGCAATCAGCCAGGACTGCAGCTTACGTAATGACCAGGACTGCAGACGACGTTGCCAAGTAGTAAATGCGAGCGGCCATTCAACTGGGAGCATAATTGTCCACGGCTAATTGACTGATTGACAGGTGGTGGACAAACAGAAATGATACTACTGCTCCCGCAGATGCTGTTGTGTGTCAGCAGTATAATGCTGTGTTGAGTAGGCCTACGGTGTAGTATTAGGCTGCTGTACACCTCATGAAGCAGACGTCTAACTGTGTCTAACTGATGCCTCGGGGGCTGGGCCTGACTGCGCTGTACCTGGGAGACCACCCACATTGGCTGGTGCACAGTAGCTGCTGCTATCCACCCTGAGAAAATGTATAGTAGACCAGCTGACCTCATACCAGGTAGTGGTCTCCCAGTGCAGCATCCTAACCACCAGCAGTATTTGAAGCCTCTTGAAAGCTGGTGTCTGCCAATTCTAATATTGATTTTTAGCAAGGTATTATACAGGGGGTATGGGTAATTTGCGGAAATGCGGAATGCAGAATGTGGAAAGTAATTTGCGGAACGAAATCTGCGGAATGAAAATGATTGGTTGACGGGCATGATCACGTGATCAGCCCGATTCCGCAAATTACTACCTACCTTCCGAGCTTGACGTGTGATAATTTGCGGAATTTATGGTGCGGAATTGCTGTAGCTAACAATGGAAAACGATGAAAACGTTGCAAAACGTAGGAAAAGGAAAAGCGCTAAAAAACGTTAACACTCCAAAACGTACAATGTGATTGTGAACTGTGACTCTGTAATAAAGTGATTTAATTTTACGACTATAATATTATTGATTATATAGGCCTACTGTTGTTATTATTAGTAGGCTCCGAAGTTCATATATTAAAGCGTAAATCATAAATGTAAAAACGTTCCAGGAAAAATTAAAAACGTTAAAAAACGTAAAAACGTGCCTAATGCCTAATGCTGTAAGCGCAGTATACCTGGAATAAGTTTAGACAAAAAGAACTTGATTTATTTTTAATTCAGCTGTGTGGTCGTAAGACAAAAGCATTAAACTAACTAAATATGTGAGTTAAAAAAGTTTTATTCAGTATATTTGGACTAACTAAATAAACTACATCACTGTGACCAATTAGTTCGTTTCTGTAATCCCAAAAGTGCTTCAATGCACGTTTTTTTAAAATAAAAAAACGTTGAGCAAAATAAAAAACGTAAAAAAACGTGGCAAGAATAAAAAACGTTTTTTTTACATCTTTGAATCATACAATAATTAGCGCGTCGTAAAATAACATAACAGTTTAGAAACACAGGCCTATAGTTTAAACAATTAGCAAGCTATCAATAAATTACTTTAAAACAATTTAAAATGACAAAGATGAGATAATAACAGCGGCGTATTTTAATCTAAGCATTAGATATCGCGTACAGTAGCCTACGTTGCTCGGTAATTAGTGGCAATAAATGCCGAGTGCGACCGGGGGCGTTATCGATCGCTCGGTTGGTCATTCCGCATTCCGCAAATTACCCACCGTTCCGCAGCCTACTTCCGCAGATTTCGTTCCGCAAATTACTTTCCGCATTCCGCATTTCCGCAAATTACCAACACCCTTATACAGGGTGGGTCAAAAAAGTAAGCTATGGCACTTTGTCCATATCTTCACTAAATATTGATCGATTTTCACAATTTTTTCACCAGTGGACTCTGTAGGAAATTTTCTACTCAGTGGCATGCACATCACACTTATTATGTCGCTACACTACCTTGTAAAATACAAATGTCCAAAAACATACAATATCTACAGACGAACAGATGATCCAAAACATATATTACCTGTTGGATTAGATCCGCAGTGCTTAGTTTCCACGACGGCAAATCAACAAGATCGGCCATTTACACAAATACAGATGATTTAACTAGAATCCACTTGCAATAAAATGCAAATATATCCTAAATTCGATAAACAAACAACATACAATCGATCATACCCACATACGTCACTAATAAATGCACGATTAAAATAAATAAGTAATAAACGCAACCCATTTGCCGGTTCGTGGCCTCATAGCATGGTTCGTAGACGTCGTTCGTACCATGGGTAGAAGATATAGTTCTAACTTAGAACTATATCCTTTACCCATGGTACGTTTTAACTATGCTTCGTACCAAAATAATCGTACGCTGGCTGTTTCACTGTTCACACCACAGTCCATTCGTCTCATCATATGGACTGCTTGGACGATTCGTCTCTGGCTTGTTCGCTCCCGAATGAGACAAGAAAGCCAATATGAGACTTTATTAGTGCTCAATAGCAATCTAGGCCTTATCTCCAACCGTTTCTTAGACATGACTAGTTTTCTATTGAATTTCCTACTCCCCTTCATTCAGCTCCAATTTGAAAATGTTGCCCTTGCACTAGATGGCTGAAATTTTGCATGCCGAGGTATAGGGCACGTGGCTAATTATTCGTGTAAAAAGTGTTCACCTACGACCTAACGCTTAGCCACAATACATTCGGTACAGACGACGACGACGGACGGACAGACTGCGGACGACAACCGTAGCAAAAGCTTGACCGGTACTTAAGTACGGTCGGCTAAAAATCGACACCAGGACGACTGGTTAAATACCGCCGAGATCTTTTACCTATCCGAAGAGTCATTCGTCGAGTTAGTACTAAATTAACCATCTGATAGCGACCTAACCGAGAATCGAACCCACGTCACCTCGTGATCCTAAGTCCGACACTTTAGCGTTACGTCACCCAATGTCAGCGTCGTTGATTGGACACAGGCGTGCAGTAGCTGAAGCCCGCAGTAGCTTACAGCGTGCTGCAGCAGACTATACCAACTGCCCAGCAAATTCGCTCTCATCTCGTCCCCAATACTTGGCTGTCGGTTATTTAGCGACAGGATGCGACGCGCAGCCGGGAGTCGCGTGCATGGTGTTTAACTCATTCCGCGGCAACACTGTTCGTCGCGTCCGGGAATTTCATTATTACGAGTGACCGTTTCTGCGATGCCGGCACTATGACGTACTTATGTAGACCTATGTAGTTATTTGCTACTGGGTGCAATTGAGCTTTGAGTCTAAAAAGAAGCGTACAACAACAGTGCTGTCAGTAGAAAATGGGAAAATAACAAAGATTAAATGCATTAAGCTAGCTAGGGTTTACATTGTGCAAAAACTAGCTGAAGAAGCTAAATTGGCTAACGCTGTAGTCCGTTCGAAATTCAATTCAAACGCTGAATTTTTACTGCATTAAGCGCTTGTAAACGACGGCAACAGACGACAAGATTGTCTCGCGTAGCATTAACACGAGTTCCAGTCGGGACGTCGTAAACTAATTGTCCTTGCTACGTCCATGCGGCTGGAATGATGGAGGTGGAGATGGAAGACGTGCGTCGACGCCTGTACAGTCCGCCGGTGATGATCCGACTAGAGCTGCATCACCCAGATGACGATGACGATGAACCGGCGGCTCCGGTCCGTGCTGACGGCGACCCACTGGTCGACGTCGACCGGCTAACGGTGGCCGACGAGACCTCGGCGGCAGTGAGCGCCGGTCCGCCAAGAATCGTCGACCGCGGCTGTTTGCTGCCGTGCTTCCCCGGCTGTCACGCGCCCATCTACCGCGCCGGTCACGTGATCACCGGGCACCTGCTCGTCAGACCCCTCACGCCGCTTCTTATCTCCGGTCAGCCAGCTTCATCTCATCCGTTCTGTCGCTGTCCGATAATTAAGCTTATGAATGTCAATTTGCAAATATATAATCTTACTGTCATTACATTGCCTTGTCTATAGCATTCGACGAAACTGGAAATGATCAGAGATCCCAAATCTCCACTGAGAACAGTGCTGCCACCTGGCAAATACCACGGATCTTGTTCTTTGTGCTATAATGTCATTCGAGGATGTCAGATACGGATCCTGAGACTCAATGTCACCAAACTTTTGTCAGTTTATCATGAGCCATAGGCCCTACCCAACACCGCCTCCATAAAATTTTATCAAAATCTGTTCATAACTTTTTCAGCTGACAAACAAACAAACAAAAAGCTGGAGACTTTTTATAACTTTGTGACGCCGCAAATAATGGACCTATTAGTTGTAGGCCTACGCTAATACGTTGTTGATAGAATTTTAGCAAGCTGTTAAAATATGGTAGTTGGAGATTATCAGTATGCTGTATTAGTTTGCTTTGTACGTGATGATCATAATCGAGACAAACTGAATTATTCGCATTATAACTGAAAAGTCAGCAACGTTGTGACCGTACGATACCGTGGTCGCCGGAAAGAAACGCAAACAATCACGGCTTGCATGACTTCTTTCAGAGCTTCGTGATAACACCGAGTCCGTTTATTAGTCGCCAATCATACGGAGGGCGGCACAAAATAAAGTGAAACATTTTATTTGCATTTTTATACCCTTTAGTCCTATATCGTACATACATGCGGACAGTCAACGTAACACGCCAGTATTTATACAACAATTACGTATAGGCCAGGCCTATTCAACACTACCGCACTTCACGGAACGTTTCGGAAACAGCGATCGATTGAATATCTATCTGAAACACGTATGTTCTATTTTTATGCGTCATACTGTACAAACAGGACCCGCCGAGCGATTGTCCGTCTGTCCGTCCGTCTGTCATTCGGTCACCGAACAATCGATAAAAGTCGTTTCAACGCCAACGATGACGCTGGTCGCACGTGACGTCATCAGACTCGACTTCCCGTGTCAAGATGTCAATAGCGTGCCGTGACCACTGTATAAATCGATACTCCACGGTGCTGTTCAGCGTACCGTGCTACTCTGGCATCTGCTGATGTCCGCCGCTATACAGCACTATTAAACTTGTTAGTCCCCGGTTGACTAGCTGAGCTGTTTTGCTCTTTCTATTGACAATCTTTTATTCACCAACATTGGTAGCACAACAAAAAAAAGAAAAATAGATGAAAAATTAGGAACTACATAAATAATAGTAATTAATAACGATTAGATAAAATACATAAATAATAA
>Ga0056128_1010539_pt1 | contig 11515 bp, 9 predicted proteins | sample WorMetLIZISLAND2_FD_71113 | JGI IMG/M metagenome (GOLD analysis project Ga0056128, IMG submission 71113) | Marine gutless worms symbiont microbial communities from Max Planck institute for Marine Microbiology, Germany - Olavius geniculatus... ... | reverse complement strand
GATCGCTATTTGAAGCAATATGACTCGTATTCGCCAGGTTGCGCCACTGTTGCACATAATTAATTTCAATAACTTATGTTTTCGTGTTGAGAATGAAACGACCTTGATTTCTGCAAAAAAAATAGTGTATATCCAAGCAGTATTTCTGAAGTTAGAAGCTATATAACAGAGTGGCCCCGTTTTTCGGCCCACCCTGTAGAGTTTGAAACTGCTAACGTTAAAACATTTTGCAGCTTCCAGTCACGTTTAATCGTTTCTGTTCAAGTGCACGGGTGAGTCCACAGGAACGGCCGTTGTGACCATAGCCACAGTATTTTTTAGAAATAAATCCCTAACACTTATTTGCACTAAATGGATACAACTATTGGATATTTTTTTCCGTTCACATGTTAAGTAGACGATTTGTCCAACAAAACGCTAAAATTACAAGAGAAGTGAAGCGAATTTCTTTAGCTGCTCAGCCTTTATTAGAATTAGCAACTTGCTCTTGGATCTCAGTCCATAATAGGCCCTACTCGCTCGATGCATTTGTTTAATCGCTGTAGTACTTACGTCAGACGCTGCCGTTTGCAGATTTGCTACCGTCTTCAGTAGCGGAATGCCGGTTTCCGGTCGAGTACCACGGCGAGTGGTATTTCTTCGAGAGCGATCGCAACGAGAAAGTGACAATCACATCGGAGCACATCACGTTCGCTATGCTGGGAGAGTTCGTCTGTAAGAGCAAGCACTGGAGCATCAGTTACTACAAGCTCTTCTCGGTCTACATCAACGGCTGGTAGGCCTATCACAGCGCTGTTTATAAATCCCACTGGTGATTAAACAAGAAATCTGAGCTATAGCTTATGAGACTCGCGAGAGCCTATAGCAGTTCCTGTTCGCAGGTAATCTTGGTCTATCTCCATCCATTTCGTCGCAATTCACTTTTTGCAGCCAAAAATCGCCAAACAATCACTAAAAACCAGTAAAAATCAGTATTTTTAGGGTTCAGTGTCAATCAAGGTCATAAATGTTAACAATCGTAAAAAGCTCGTCGCCAGTGCTTGTTATGTTAAGCAGCATCTGTATATGTCTGCAATTATTTTCACGCTAGACAAGCCACCAGCGGATAAATAACCACTTTCAGACACTTTATTTGACACCCGCGTGTGCAGCCCGAAATCGCGAAAATTGCACTAAAACACCCTATTTTGGGGATTCAAGGTCATTCAAGGTTATCGATGTTAACATTTCTAAGAAGCTCGTCGCCTGTGCTTGTTATGATAAGCAGCATGTCTGTGCCTGTTTGCAACTATTTTCACGTTAGACGAGCTTATAACGTAGAATAACGCCTTTCTAAAAGGGATGCGCCCTTTTCCCCCTCGTTCGTGGAGACCCCCTTCATCCAATGGCATGAAATTTTGTCACGAAATACTAGAGACTCTAATCTATCACACGGTGAAAACCCGAAGTCTCTATCTCACCTGGGCTCCGATCGGTACCCGGTTGTGACAGACAGACATCAAGACAGAATTAGCATAGCTAATACGCGCTATAGCTAGCTCTCTCGCGTAAAAATAAAACAAGAAATTTAAGCTAATCTTCATGAGACGCGCGAAAGCTTATAGCAGTTACTGTTCGCAAACTGTCAGTATATTTCCAGCCATTTCGTCGCAGTTTATTTTTGAAGTGTGCGCTGCAGCCGAAGACCGCAAAAATCAATAAAAACCCTAATTTTGAAAGTTTGGAGTCTTTTAAAGTCATCGATGTTGATGTTTACCCTAACTCGTCACTAGTGCTTGTTGTGAGCTAGGCAGCATGCCCATGCTTATTTGCAACCGTTTTCACGAAAGACTGGCCAACAACGGTAAAATAACGACTTTTACGGGGGTACCGCTCTTTGATGCCATAGTGCGCAGGTTTTTTGAACCCAGAAAATCGAGACTTGGACCGTCGAAATCTACGTTTAATGCTAAAAATTTCATATGCAGCTTCTCCATGTCTGTCTCAATTAATTTCGGTGCAATTCGCTCTTGAAATGTGTCTCGCAGCCCGAAATCGCCAAAAAATCCATAAAACCTTTATTTTAGCGTTCACGGTCATTTAAGGTCGTTGAATTCGGTGGCAATCGAGAGCCAGTGTACGACTTTCTATTAGTGATTAATAGCAACCTAGGCCTTATCTCTCACCGTTATTGAGATACAGCGACTTATTGGCTAAAAGTCGCAAATTTGTCCAACTCCCTCTTATTATTTTAGCGCCCTCGTTCGGGGTGACCCCCTTCGAATTTATGGGAAAGCTTCACGGAGAGAAACTAAAAACTTTTTTGCAGCCGACGGTGAAGATTTGGTAATTCTGGCTTGCGCCGTTTTTGACTGATTCATCCGTGTGACGGACAGACGGACAAACGGACAAACGGACGAACAGACAGAATTCCGATGGCTAAGACTCGCTGAAAGCAGTAGCTGCTTTCGCGCGTAACAACAGCTAGGCCTACATTTAGCTGTGGGCAAGAGGGCTATCGCCATACACTGCGAAACTAAAGCATGCGTTCCTAAGTCCACTGAAGTTGAACGGTTGTTAGACTAATTTGATGTTAGATAGGGAATGCAAACCCGGGGAATATTTTTCAAATCCGAGTTAACGGGTTTGACGGCCTCCAAACCCGGGTACCCGGTTACTCGGGTTTGAAGTCCGGGTACCCGGCGGGCGGCCGGTAGTTACTGACACTTACTGTAGTGTAGTCCTACAGTTAGGTTAATTTCTTCTTCTTCGGGATACGTGCCAACTTCAGTACGTTGAAGGCCGTGCATTGCGTTGCGTTGCGTTAACGCTTTTCATGAAATAGAAACATTGTCAGTGTTTCTATATCAGACGAACTGCAATGCAACGCAATGCACAGCCATATTGGAAATACACCTTTAGTAGTCAAATGTCGGAGGCAGACTCGTGAGTCGCGAGCCATAAACTGTAAGTGGTTAGATGTATGAAAGTGAGTTAAAACAAATAATGCCACTGCCAGTTTTAGTCTTATAGCATAGCCATAATCTTTACTCATGAGACTACGAGCTTATGACTAATAAATTGAAACCTTGCAATAAGTGAAATACGGCCAGTTTTCCGTTGAAAAACGCACACTTATCCTACTCCGTCCATTCAACCCCAAATTTGAAAATGTTTCCCTTGCACTGCATCATCCAAATTTGGCATGCTTAGATTACTTTTGACAAGGATAATCATTCGTGTGAGCAGCTTTCGTCTAATACCTATACCGGTTAGCCACAATACATCTGTTACAGACAGACAGACAGACAAACAGACAAACCGAGAAACTGACTGACTGACAGACTGACAGACGATAACTCGTACCAAAGGGCCAGGCTTACAACTTAAAGCTTGTCCCAAAAATGTAAAAACTAGCAATTACTACATAAGCCTATATACGCATTTGACACCCAAAATTAAACCCGTAAACCCGGGTTTTTGGCCGCTCTCAAACCCGGGTTTACGCGTTTGAAAACGGCCGGGTTTACCCGGGTTTTCGGGTACTCGGGTTACGTTCCCTAATGTTAGAGCATGGAATGCTGTGTAATCTATTATGCCAGAAGTCGGTGAATTGATAAAACGTTGTTTTTGTTCTGTAGTCGACCGCGCTACACATGCTTGCATCTGGAACGTGAAGGCCCAGACAATCTTCATTTTCAGATATGTGAGTTTAGAGCGACTATATAATCATGGATACGTTGTAGGCCTAGGCCTGTCCTTAATACGTATATAATTATATTAGAGCAAAAAACTTTAACAGTTTGCAAAACTCGACAACGGCAAAATGTTTTGGGGGCGATATTATCACGTGTTGGATTTCAGACTGGCCCACACAAGACTAGCCATCCTAAATACTTGAAAAATATTACTGTATATTTTAAACAAAATTTCATTGTAATTATTTTTATTTAATTGACACAAAATAGGTGCCAAGCTAAGCTTAGTGAAAGCCGTCTTCGAGTGTTGACTCGTATCGCCCTTACATAAAACTCGCTCGCATAAAACTCGCTGGCGAAAATGCGTAGGCCTATATCTGATATGTAAGTTTTTACACAATGTAATTTAACGCGCAGTGAATTTGAAAGTTAAGATAATAATATTTCATTTTTTTCTTAACAGTAACGGCCTATATATTGTATAGCTGTAATTTATTGTTACTGGCACGCTGCCAGCGTTGCAGCTGGTGACGTCACAGGCAATGCATAATCTGCTGCTGGCCTACTGACGTCACTGCCACTATGACGTCACGCCACTGGGCGCACACGCAGACAGAACGATAGACTAAAATTCAGACATGCCTGGACGTGTCTTTGTACCATGGGCACTGGCATTCACATTTACGTGGTGACGGCACATACTGTTGTTCTACGAGAGCCATCCCAAAAGTTTCCGGCCTCGACATATTAGACAACAATATTTTCCAAAATCTATACATCAGTGAAACAAACATCATTTACGAACTGTATTGAGTCGGTTGCGGATACGACGTCATTGTAATTTATGACGTCACAGATCATTAAATAGAACCGATTTCCAGCGTCAACGAAAGAGGCTTGAGTCATTTATCATCATGGATAGCGGACACCATCATTATCAGATTTTAGATTTCAAAACAGATAACAGTCACTGGAGGTAAGATTGTTGCTGTATGCAGAGTGGTCTTGGTGTAGAAAGCCATAGTCATGAACAGTTAGCTGTGTAGCTGTAGACTTTGGACTGGACTGCATTGCTAGAATTTGGGGAAATTGTGCAGGGCTTGCTCCCGGGCCCCTCCCAGCCCCCTGCCCATCAGGGGTCCATGTAACTAGTCACAAATTCTAACTGGCTCCACCTTGGTAAACGTAGCTACAGACTGGAAAATTGTCATGCAACAGTGAGCCTCCGATTTTGTGCTGTTTGCGTTAGCGCTCCAAATCGTTTCGGTTTAGAGCTACGTGTATATAACATCATAAATTACAACGACGTCATATCCGCAACCGACTCATCAAAGTTCGTAAAAGATGTACGTTTCACTGATGTATAGATTGTAGAAAATATTATTGTCTAATATGTCGAGGCGGGAAACTTTTGGGATGACTCTCGTACATTGTTTCGGCTTGCGACTACTGTCTTTGTATTTTTATTTCAAGTATTTAGAATGGCTAGTCTTGTAAGGGCCAGTCTGGAATTCAACACGTGATAATATCGCCCCCAAAACCATTTTTGCCGTTTTCGAGTTTTGACTCATATCGCCCTTACATAGCTTCATAAACTGTTAAAGTTTTTTGCTCTGATTTTTTGCTGTTTTAGTCGACTTTTGTCAAAATTTTTGGTATTTGATTTTATGACAATAAATTTATTTCGTGTTTTCAGAATACCCCCGAGCGGGTAAAGGAGGTTGGTGCAAGGAAAAAATTATGTGTGATGTAACAATGTCTGCTGCAGCCAATTTTGTCTTTGAATAAGAACGGTTAGTTGCCATGGCAACAGGGGTCGTCGTGGAGAAATTTTAGTGACACCATCGGATAGCCTGGGCCCGAAAATAGGGATACGTGCAAACAGCGCGCAAATATCTTTTACGGGGGCAGAGTTTTAGTCAATTTTGTCCCAAAATTCGTTGCCATGGCAATGGGGGTCGGCACGGAAAAAATTTAAATAATACCATCGGCCCGGGCTTGATAATAGAGGGTAGGTGCAAACAGCGCTCAGTTATCTTTAATGGGGGCCGAGTTATAGTCAATTTTGAAACAAAATTCGTTGCCATGGCAACAGGGGTCAGCAGGGAAGAAATTTAAATGACACCATTGGATATCCCGTGCCCGAAAATAAATAGTAGGTGCAAACAGAGTGCAATTATCATTTAAGGCGGCCGAGTTATACCGCTTTGAAATTTCCATTGGCTGTAATGCAAAATTTTGCAACTTTTGAATGGTTGCTATGGCAACAGGAGTCGTTAGGGGGTACATTTAAATGACACCATTAGATTGCCCGACCCCGAAAATAGGGGGTAGGTGAAAACAGCGCGCAATCATCTTTTATGTGGACCGAATTAAATACCGCATTAAAGTTCCCATAAGCCGTAATGTAAATTTTTGAAAATCTGGGTATAAAATGAGGTAAATTTTAAAAATTTTAATCGAAAACATATAAGGAATGTGTCCGGCGTCAGGGCGCTTCGTTTGAGCTGTTAGTGGCGTCGGTCGGTCCAACGGGCTAGTCTGTAGCCGTGCGCAAGAAAAAAGAAAGAAAGAAATAGTCGCCTAACAGCGAATTTCGCGCATACGCAGCCACGCCCCCTTTGAACCGATTGTAACCAAATTTCGCATGTGGGATTGGGTGGGCGACGTAATCACTAGTGCCAAGTTTTATAGAAATCGGTTGAGGGGTTTCAAAGTTACAACCCCCCCCCCAAACGCCATTTCCTATACTTAACGTTCATCGTCCTTACAACAGTGTGATAGTCTCAGTAAATACTTGTCGTCCGCAGAGTTTCAGATCTGAAACTGTTGGTACATCGAACTCGAACTCGAAGACACGCAATCACATAGCAGTACCAAAACAAACTGAGAATTACGTAAATGTTTAACTGTGTAAATGTGCATTTATGCACGGCTATGCATAGTTGTGGTCATATTTTCGATCTCTTTAGCTGTAAACGTCATGTGTGTAGGGCTACATAAAGTGCATATGAATTCTGACAATGATCTTCAGTTTTTAAGGATTATGCATACAGTCTTTGTTTTGACAGACAGACAGACGGACAACATACGATAGCATTACCCGTGTTGCCGTTAGTGCTATATGCTATTGCATGGCGCGAGTAAAAAGTCATACGACTGTACGCTGTTTTCATACGTTGCAATTAGCGTGGTGTATGCCCTAATTGTGTAATATTATATAGCCTAAATTGTATTTTGTTTTACAGCGGCCAGTTCTACGTCTGACCAGTCGTTTGAGCTGTGTCAGTTCCGAGACGATCCACTGCCGCTGGGCTCTCGCATTCACAGCGCACAACTCAAGACACTCACGCGTAACTGCACTTATTCTGCTGTAATATCCTGTTTACACGACGAGCTGGCTCGGGCGCTTGTCGAGCGCTCGACGCGCTGGCTGGCTTGATGAGCTGGCTATCTCAAAGTTTAATTTTAACGGTGTAATATTGCAAACATTTATGCTCGTCGCTCGTCGTGCGCTCACGGAGCGCTTGACGAGTTCGTCGAGCCAGCTTTATCGTGTAAACGTCGTACAACTGTCGTGCATTGCGCTACACTTTGTATCGAACTATGATCATTTTTGTTGTTTTTATGCAACGACAACCTTCTAAACGTAGACAAAGATTAAGCTTATATGTCATTGTGACCAGTCATTAGCTATCTATTTTTTTTTCTATACCAAAAGTCAGGTGATCCTTTTTGCTACCGTTTTGTAGCAGGGCCGTGCATCCTGAACTGTTATTTTTAACATTTGCGATCTGAGAATGACGGAACATAATTATTGCGCTTGTTTGTTGTATGACGGACGGTGCGGGCGGCAGAATGGTCGCGGATGAAACCGAACACGTGTGGTCTGGAGGGCAGCGTACACGTGTTCACTCATGTGGACTCGGAGCGACGCACCTGCTGGGGCAGGTTGACAGACTGGAACGAGGAGAGATGCGGCAGCGAGGCACGGCTGCGACTGCGACTGCACGGACGATGCGCGGTCTCCGACGACGTACGGAAGTCTTCCAGCGTCGCCGCACCCGCTGCTACAGACGGTCACGTCGAACTAGGTCACATTCTACAGAATGTATGCTTAAGCATAAGCCTAGTTGACCAAACGTAAATCCACACAAGAAAGTGGATCGCGTGACAATCGAAAACTTTCCGGGAGAACGAGACATTGCTCAGTGCTTTTGTGGAACGGAGGTATTCAGTAGCTCTTATTTGTTAGAGAATTTTGGAAGCATAACATCATAACCAACAACGGTTGGTCGAAGAAGCTGTTTGAAGCAGTTTAGTCAAAATGTATTAAATAGCATGCACGCATGCATTTTCACAAAACAAGCTTCTTTTGCTACAGGGAAAAGTGACGTTGACATAGGAGTCCAACTAGCAACTGCTGTATTTTCTCCATGGCTGTGCTGCCGGGACAGATGCCAGAGTAAGGGTACTGGATATTGTTGATTTAGCAGAACTCTAGAAGGCCATAGCTAGAAGACGTTTTTTTCCTGTAGCGCAGCAGTTAGCCGACATAACATTACTACGAAAGTTTGTATTTTTTTATTATCTTTATAGAACCCGCTTCTAACTTTGCCGAATTGACGCGTGGCTAATGCGATCATTTGGGTCCTAGTTTTGGTTTTTAACTGACTCTTGGAGTTCTAGGCTACGATGACAAAATTTCAACTGCTTAAAAACGACGAGCAGCGAGCTTAGAAAACTACGAGAAACGAACGAACTAAAACAAAAGCTGCCGATGGCCCTACAGTTGAAAAGCCGAGAAAGCCCTGCATTAAGTGCAGTGTGCAGGCAGTCCATATGGGAATTACTTAAATTAATTTCCTCATCTTACAGATACGTGATATAAGGATACTGATATCCTGATACAAAATTTGCACACACTGATTCGTTTCCTATTTGTTTGTACAGAGTACATTTGCACGTCGTTTATGAAGATCAATTCCAGGTTATCGATGCTAATAACAAAAGTGACATCACAGTTCTCTGAAATATTCTCTTGCTGGGTCAGTATACCTGTGTCATGTAATAATTATAATCAGTCATTCACCGTCAGATGCACTTATACACAATTCACATGTGCGACGCCGACGCGATATAACTGTCGAGCAGAGTCGCGTCGGCGTCGCAGTTGTGGATTGATTAACCAACTGACGGGAGTCGTAGGCTATTATAATCTAGGTCCATATAGGCCTATATAGACCCGTACAACAAATGATTTAGACTTAGAAACTGGCAGATACGGATGGATAATTGGCAACCGGAAGCACACAAATGTTTTAGGCCTTAGCGAGCAATAAATGCACTGAATCAGCTGAACCAGGTATCGATCAAAGTTTGTAGGCCTACTGTAGGCCTGTGAGACTGCGAGTGCTTTTCAGCTTATGGTCTGTGTCAGTCTGAATAACTTTTACAACAAAGACAGAAACGGCAAACTGTTATGCACGTTAACGCGCAGAGTGGGCCGTCTGTTACATTAGGCTATCAAGACATACATGGAGCGTGATTCGTACTCGGCGTGGCAGGAGGTCTACTTGTTGCCGATGTCAGAATGCGTATCACCGCACCGTGTTGATGAGTCGCGCCTCGCAACTGCTGCACTCATCGCGCTTACCACAGAGAGCGGTCTGTAAATTTATACATACTTTCCACTGATACCGTAAGCAACGCATATGCACGTCATGGCGAGTCGCTTGTATGCGAATTTCAGCTCGTAATACGTCGTACAACCAGCGCCTGCGATTCGCCTACGATTATGGCGCGCTACAAAAAATGCTAACTACTTATTTAGCGTGTCGGCCGATAATTATTTGCCGTCATTAACTAGGCCTACTGTAGCCTACCACGATTCTACCAACATTGTCGGCCGATCGACACAGAACGAATATTGCCAGTCAATAATTTTACATATTCTTTTACTTTTTAGACTATGTGTAGGCACGTTCATATTATAAACCTCTAGCTTCATGCTGATCATACGTCGCGGGTGCTTACAAGACGGGCCAACACGTCGGGTTGTATGTCGCCAGCTTAGGCCTAATAATTGCGCTTGTACAATATCTAGGCCAGCTACCACTGCTTTGATGACCCTACAAACGTACTACTTATATCTTAGGTATAATTTGTCCAGTTACTCTATACAATGTATAGGCTGCGTTTGTGGTGTATGTCAGACGTGGCGGAGCGGCCGTGCGGACAGCTGTCGCCGTCAGAACAAGTGATCTCATCGCCGACTGACGGCGGTCAAACAGTACACTCTGCCGGCGTACCACTAGAACGCACCGACCACAACTCTCATCACTCCGAGTCTGGTCAGATCGCCAGAGACAAGTACATTTCAGACCTGTTTGCGGAGCCCAGACACCACAACACTGCTAACGCGCCACTTCGAACAGCGACTTGCGCAGCTTTTTACTTCGTCTTGCTCGCCATAATTCGTGCCACAATCCAGCCAGCATTCTGACGCCGACCTTTCTCCTCGATATTATGTAGGCCTACAGTGTGTGGCAATAAAAAGACCCCACTAAACAAATATCATTTTTTCGGAGTAGTTTAATATATTTTAAACAATTTGTGGGCCGACCGTTAAGCTGTAGACTAAGCTTAAAGGTCGACCCTTTGTCATAGTTGTCGTTTGTCCGCTCGTCCGTCACAGATGTATTGTGGCTAAATGGTGCGAGATAGGGCCTAGGTTACTATTAATCAGTACTAGGAAGTGGCATACGCCCTTTCAGATTAAATGAAAATCATCGACCTTGGACGATTTTCAAGGTCAGTGACAACCAGTACGGTTGGTCCCACACCTGCAACAGCTGGGCTTCTTGTTTATGAGATTGTTGGCGTCACATTGGCCGTTATCATCTCAAATTTCGGTACTTGTCCGTTAAATTCACCCGCACCCAAATTAACTGCAAGAGTTAAGCCTTAGGGTAGGGTTAAGGTTAGGGATAGAGTTGAGGTTAGGGTTAGTGTTAGCCTTAGCAAGAATAATTCAGGTGTGAGTGAATTAACGGACAATTACTCAAATTTCTTTATTCAGAAGTAAAGCCGAGTAGCTTCGAAATTGAATATACTAAAACGACATTTTTTCATCTGCGCTGACAAGTAAATCCGACTACATCCAAATTTCAGGTGTGTACCCTATTCTGAACATTTGAAATACAGGGTGGGCCAAAAAAACCGGACCTGTTTGAGCGTTGATAACTCAGCGATGGTTAATGGTAGAAAGACGTGTGATACGTCAAAAGTCTCAGAATGCTGTAGAAAATAAACGACATATTTGCATAGTGAAGCATTCAAATATTCTTTGCCTAATTTGCATAAATATTCGTCACCTCCCCCCGAAATTCTGCCAAATTTGACTGTAACACATGGATTTAACATGGATATTCGAGCTTTTATAACTTAGTGGTGTTTATTGATGGAAAGGCGTGTAATACGCCAGAAGTTTCGAAATTGTGTACAGAAGAAGTGTGCAACTTGCATGTCTCAGCATTTAAATATTCTTTGCCTTATTTACACAAATCTGCCCTACCCCTAAAATCATGCTAAATGGCAGTAACACATGAATTTAAGTTGATAGTCATTCAGCATACAGTGAAATATCAACAATCATTAACAGATACGTTGAGTTTAGATAAAATTCGACATAGGCAGTTGCCCAGCTTTTGTATTCATAACCGTCATCAGTCCTTTTAGGCAGCTGATCGATCGCTGGAGTCAATGTGTTCAGGATCAGCTAAGCCCAGCATTCGATTAGCACACGTTTTAGCTGGTCAGTTACTGAAATTTTGTGA